>MDSZ01270606.1_pt1 | contig 16578 bp, 14 predicted proteins | sample 811201 | NCBI WGS metagenome assembly MDSZ01 (sample SAMN05326647, study PRJNA326480) | marine metagenome | isolation source: seawater | place: Indian Ocean: North | collected 2010
ACCAATTTGATGATGCTAAAAATGAACTAAAAAAAATTGATAACGATTTAATTATAAATATTTTAGATAATAAATATATTAATTAATTCAGTCTAAATGAGAATAAAAACCCAGAAGAAAAACAATTTTAAAAATAAAAAAATATTTTTTACAAAAAATAAGAATATTTTTTACGTATTAATATTTTTTTTAATTTTTTCATTTGGCTATCTCTCAGCTGTATCTTCCTATTTTATTTATAAAAATAGGGATTTTGGATTAAATCTGATAACAAACTTGTATAAAGAATTTATTAATTTTCCAAGAGCTGTATATTCAGAAAATTTTTATGATCATGAAACTTTAGTTATAGATATTAATTTTGAAAATATTCAAAAACTTCAAAAAAAAAGAAAACTTGCTCTTAACTCTATTTATAACATCAAATCTGATGATGATTATGTCGCCGCAATAATAAAATACAATGATAAAGATTATAAAGCTAGAATAAGATTAAAAGGTGATGGTGCAGAAACCCATTTAGCTGGAAATAAGAAATGGTCTATAAGAATAAAATTGTTAGATGAGGGGAGAATTTTTGGTGTAAAAAAATTTTCTATTCAAAAACCTGAAACCTTAAATTTTATTTATGAATGGTTATTTCATAAAGCTTTTAATCATGTTGGTGGCATATCAAAAAAATATAAATTTATTAAAGTTAAATGGAATGGTGATGATTGGGGAGTAATGGCATTTAATGAGCATTTTGGTAAGGAATTACTTGAAGCTAATAGTAAGCGCTCTGCTCCTATTGTGAGATTTGATACTGATTACAGGGTTAAAGGTGTTACTACAGGCGCAAAAATATGGAGTTATGCAGATAAGTTGTCTTCAAAAAATACAGATAGCTTAATATACCAAAATTTTAACAATCAAAATCCTTTACCAATATCTCATTACGGAAGAAACCAAATAAATTCGGATAAAGTTTTTAAAAAACAATTTCAAATAGCGTCAACTCTCTTGGATGGATGGAGACAAGGAAGATATGATGTTTCAGAAGTTTTTGATTTAGATAAATTTGCAAAATATGTTGCACTTTGTGACATATTTGAGGGAACACATGGTTTAATGGATCTAAATATGGCCTTTTATTACAATCCAATTACTTCTAAGCTAGAGCCGATTGCAGAAGATATACATTCTGGCATACATCCATTTATTTTATCAATTTCTATAATAAATGGGTTTATTTCATCTTCTAATATTTTAGAAAGTCAAAATGTTCCTAATTTTTTATGGAAGGATTACTCTCTTTACGAACATAGAACTATATTAAGAAGTTTATTTGAAGATGAGTCTTTTATTTTAATGTATTTAAAATACGTTAAGGAGTTTTCTAAAAAAAATTTTTTAGATAATTTTATTCATTCAATTAACGATGAGTTGAAAGATGAACTTCATACATTGTATACAGATTATAAAAATTATTCTTTTAATTCAAAAAAAAATAAACTTTATAGTATTCAAGAAATAATCAGATTAGACCTTAGTCCACCCACAGGCTTATTGGCTTATTTTAATGAATTTGAAAATAATAAACTAATCCTTGATGTAGGTGTATCACAAATCCTTCCAGTTGAAATTACTTCAATTAATATTGATGATAAAGAGTATTTATTAAATCAAAAAAAAATTCTGTTTGGTAAATCAAGATATAAATTAGTAAAATATCAAAAATTAAAGTTTGATCTACCAAAAGACATCGTAATCGACATTAACAAAATTGATAATATTTTTATTAATTATAAAATAATTGGAAATGATAAAGAATATCAGAATAAAGTTTATTCTTGGTCTAGTGTAGCAGGAAAACTTAAAGATGATATTTTAAGAGAAAGACCAAATTATGAAAATTTTAAATTTGTAGATATAGATAACAAAAACAAGATAATTAAGATTAAATCAGGGAAGTGGGAAATAAATGAAGATTTGATAATACCAGAGAAATATACTGTTATTATAGAGAAAAATACTATTTTAAATCTATTAAACTCTTCTTTAATTTTAAGTTATTCACCCATAGAGATGCAAGGTTATGAAAACGAGAATATTTTGATCACATCCTCAGATAACACTGGTCAAGGATTATCAATAATTAATGCAAATAAAAGTTCAAAATTTAATAGTGTTAAATTTGAAAATTTAAAAAGTCCAATAAAAGGAAATTGGGAGTTATACGGTGCAATTAACTTATATAACTCACCAATAGATATGAATAATGTTAAATTTGAAAATATTAATTCTGAAGATGCTCTTAATCTCATAAATACAAAGGGTAAAATAAAGAATAGTTATTTCAAGAATTTATCATCAGATGCAATTGATACTGATTTTTCAAAGTTGGAAATAGAAAATAGTAAATTTGAGGAAATAGGTGGAGACGCAATTGATACCTCAGGTAGTATTGTTTCTATATCAAGTGTTTCAATTGATAAAACAAAAGATAAAGGAATTAGTGCTGGTGAAAATAGTCAAATTTCAGCAAAAGATATTGAAATTAAAAATTCTTTTATTGGAGTTGCTATTAAAGATTTATCTAATGTTGATTGCCAAAATTTAATTTTGACAGAAAATGAATATGCAATAGTTGCTTTCCAAAAAAAACCAGAATATGGACCAGGATTTGCAAATATTGAAAATATCAAATTTTCAAATAATAAAAAAAAATTCTTAATTGAAGAAAAATCCTTAGTCAAAATTGATAATAAAGAAATAGTTGAAAAAAAAACAAAAGGTTTAATTAAAAAATTGATTTATTAAATTTATATTTAAAAAAAATGAAAATATTCAAATTTAATTATTTAATTCGGACAGCATTAATACTAATTTTTTTTTCAATTTTTTTTTTATTTGGTGCTTATGCACACAAATATGGTTTAATTGGTTTTTTAAAAGTAAACATAATTGAAATCCCAAATATAGTATCAAAAATTTATAACGCTCAAAGAAATAAATATGGATCTAGTTTTCCTAGACTTTCAATCAATCTAAATGATAGTGATTTAAAATTATTGCTAGATAGGAGAAAAAATATTTTAGAATATAAAACAGATGAGACAGTTATTGAAACATTTGATGATACGGGCCAGTTTGTTTCTGCAGAGATTAAATATAATGATAATAGTTATTTGGCAAACATTACACTAGGAGATAGCGGGGATGACAAAATTCCTTTTAGAGCAAAGATAACGGAAGACAAAAAAATATTAAATGTCAATAAGTTTTTATTACGACATCCTAAGGTAAGAAATTATATTTTTGAGTGGCTATTTCACCAAGCCCACAAGTATGAAGATGGAATTCATTTATATTACGATTTTGTTAAAGTTGATCTTAATAATAAATACTTAGGAATTTATGCAATTGAGGAGTCTTTTGGAAAAAACCTATTAATAAAAAATAATAGAAAAAATTCTCCAATCTTAAAATTTGATATGTCTATACATGAGAAGTCTATCCAATATAACAAAGGAGAAGACTTTGGTGTAGATCCATTTAGATTTAACAAAATAGTTACGTGGCAAGAGGAAAACAACTATATAAATGATAAAGAGTTTAATGAAAATTATTTAAAGGCAGCAAACAAACTCTATAATTTTGCAAATGATAATTACAAAACTTCACAAGTTTTTGATATTACTAAAATGGCCATGTATGTTGCTTTATGTGATCTTTTTCAAGGGCAACATGCACTTCATAATAATAATTTAACATTATACTATAATCCCGACACCTCTCTTTTGGAACCTATATCATTCAATTCTAACAGTATGGATAATAGATTTGATCTTGCTATTGAATCATCAAAAAAATATAAATCACAGAACTTACTTAAAAAAATGTTTGAGGATGAAGCATTTATTTATGAATATGTAAAATTTCTAAAAAAGTTTTCTAAAAAAGAATATCTTAAAAAATTTTTATCAATGGTAGATTTAGAAATGAAGAATAAATCTAATTTTATAAATCTTGAGTATTTTTACTACACAAAAAGTCATCAAAAAATTCATGAAAAATTTTTCTCTAATCAAAAATTTCTTAATGCAAGCCTTAATCCCGTAAAAGGAATTGATGCTATCTTAAAAAAAACAAAAGGAAGAAATTTAATTTTGCTTTTGGGCTCGGTACAATATTTTCCCATAGAAATAAAATATATTATAATTGATAAAGAAAAAATACCTTTAAATGTCGATACTTTGAAAGGAATAGATAGTTCAGGAAAAGTTTCTTATAAAGAGTTTTCTTTTAATATACCTGAGCATGTTTCATTAAATGAAAATTATGAAAAGAGAATTGAAATAGCATACAAATTAATTGGATTGGATAAAATATATAAAGAAAAAGTAAATCATAAAAATTATATTACTATTGATTAATTTTTGATTAAAACCAATTAAAAGATATGGACAAATATAGAATTGAAAAAAAGTTTTTAATCAACAATCATGATAAAAACTTTATTCATAATTTGATTAAAATAAATACGTTTTTTTTTAAGAAAAAATACAGAGACAGATATATTAATAATATCTACTTTGATGATATTAATTTTTCAAGCTATACCGACAATTTATCTGGAATTAGTAAAAGAAAAAAAATTAGAATTCGCTGGTATGGTGATTTATTAGGAAAAATTGTTAATCCATATTTAGAAATTAAATCAAAAATTAATTTATATGGGTACAAAAAGAAAATTAAAATAAATAATTTTCAACTAAATAAAAAAATGATTACCAAAGATTTAATTAATTTACTGAAAAATAATATTCTCCCAAACCAAATAATTAAATTAAGTTTATCTCCTGTATTAATTAATAGATATTATAGAGAATATTACGAAACATTAGATGGAAGGTTCAGGTTAACTGTGGATACAAGTCTAAACTATTACTCTACAAGAACAAAAAATATTAGTATTGAAAATTCATTTAAAGAAAACAATACTTTAATAGTTGAATTAAAATTTTCTCCAGAATTCCAAGAATTAGCAAATAAAATATCTGCTCAATTTCCTTTTAGAAGCACTAAAAGTTCAAAATATGTAATGGGAGTCAGTAGACTTTATGACTCAGTTGTATAAAAAATAATATTTTCAATGATATTTCTTACTTATCTAAAATATATTATATCAAATAATATTTTTTTATTTTTTATAACCCTATTTGTTTTATTTTTTGGTGGATTGATAGAAACCGGAGCAATATTAATAGTAGCACCTATTATTGATATTTTAATTAATTCAAATCAAGAAAGTGATGTAAGTAAATTATTAGAAAAATTTTTTTTATATACTGGAATAGAATTTAATCTTTTATATTTATTTTTAGTCTATTTTTTAGTTACATTATTTAAAACGTTATTTGATGTTTTCTCTATAAGACTAATGCTTTTGATGAAATACAAAGTTATAAAAAAATTAGTTTTACAAACTCATCAAAGTATTTTTGAGGCAGGATGGCATTTTTTCGCAAATGAAAGGTACGGGAAATTGTTAAACTCATTTACAAGAGAAATGGACTCAATCGGAGATAGCTTAGCATTCACTGGAAAGTTATTTTCAGACATAATTAAAATAAGTATGTTTATTTTTGTTCCTTTTTATATTTCATGGGAAGTTTCTGTAATTAGTTTTGGATATGCATTTTTAATTTCCATACCAATGTTTTTTTTGGGGAAATTTACTAGAAAATTGGGAAAAAAAGATACTTTGACCGCAAATAATTATTTATCTATTCTTCAAGAAAATTTTAGTTTATCAAAAATAATAATTGGTTTTGGATTAGAAAAAAAATCACGGGAAAATGTGAAGGAAAAGTTTAATGATCACAAAAATGCAGCGGTAAGATCTCAAACTTTTAATTCACTAATTTCAAATATTTATCTTCCAATTGGTCTTATGGGTATAATGATTGTTTTTTTTTCTGGTAGATACTTTTCTTTACCATTATCAGAAATTGGAATTTTATTTGCTGCATATTATAAAATAATACCGATTATAGGCTCAATTATAAATTCAAAAAATTCTGTTGATGCATCTTTCCCAAGCTATGAACAGGTAATTAAATTACAGGATAGAGCCAATTCTATTGAAAAAATTTTAGGAAATATTGAATTTAAACAATTAGAAGACACAATTTCTTTTGAAAAGGTCGATTTTTCTTATCAACAAGATAAAAAAATTATTGATAATCTTTCTGCTGATATAAAGAAAGGACAGTTTGTTGCTTTTGTAGGAGACTCTGGTTCAGGTAAATCTACAATTATTGATTTAATACTTGGACTTAATTTGCCACAAAAAGGTGATGTAAAAATTAACGGTATTTCTTTAAAAGACTACGACATTAAATCTTATAGAAAAAAAATAGGTTACGTTCCTCAAACGGCAGCTTTATTTAATGACACTATTTTAAATAATATTAAATGGGCTCAAGAAAATGCATCAAATGAATATATAAAGAAAATATTAAAAGAAAGTTATGCAGGTGACTTTATTGAAAGTTTTCCAGAAAAATACCAAACTATCGTTGGTGAAAGAGGTGTTAAACTTTCAGGTGGACAATTGCAAAGAATAGCTCTAGCTCGAGCTTTAGTCAGAAATCCAGATATATTAATTTTAGATGAGGCTACAAGCTCATTAGACTCTCAATCTGAAAAACAAATACAAAAAACTTTGAATAATATTTATGGATCTAAAACAATTATTGCCATAGCTCACCGTTTATCGACTATTGTTAAATCTGATAAGATATTTGTAGTAAATTCAGGTAAAATTATTGAAGAAGGTAGTTATAAAGATTTGATTAAGATGAACGGATTATTTAAAAAGATGATAGAAGACCAAAAATTTATAGATATTGATCAATAATGAAAAAAATAAAAAAAAAGAAAAATAATATTTTAGTAGTTGCGGCTCATCCAGATGATGAGATATTAGGTTGTGGGGGTTCACTATATAAATATTCCTTACAGGGTTCTAATATAAATATCGTTTTTATGACAAATGGAGTATCTGCAAGGAGTTTAAGTAACAAAGAAATATTATTAGCTATTAAAGAGAGAAAAAAATCTGCTAAAAAAGTTGCTAAAATTATTGGTGCTAAAAAATTACATTTTTTAAATTTTAAAGACAATCAGCTCGATAGCTATCCTTTATTGAAGATTATCAAACCAATAGAGAAATTAATAAACAAAATTAAACCTGAAATTATATATACCCATTATCATGATGATTTAAATATTGATCATCAAATTGTTAGTAAAGCTGTAATAACAATATGTAGACCACAAAAAAACAAAACAGTTAAAAAAATATTATTTTTTGAGGTACCTTCTAGCACAGAATGGCAAATTAAAAAAAAACAAAAAACTTTTTCACCAAATTACTTCGAGGATATATCAAAAGTGAAAAATTATAAATTACGTGCTTTAAAATGTTATAAAAGTGAAATAAAAAAATGGCCTCATCCAAGATCTATAAAAGGTGTTACCTCTTTATTTAATTGGAGAGGAGCAACAATTGGAGTAGAAGCTGCTGAAGCATTTATGGTTGGAAGGATAATAAAATGAAAAATTTTTTAAAAAATAAAAATATTCTTATAACTGGTGGCACAGGGTCTTTTGGAAAGCATTTAACTCAAAAATTATTACAAAATTATAAAGCTAAGAGGATAGTTATTTATAGCAGAGATGAACAAAAACAGTATGAAATGAAAAATTCTATACCTAGTAAATATAAAAATATTTTACGATTCTTCATTGGTGATATTAGGGATCTAAATAGACTGAAAATTGCAATGAATGATGTAGATATAGTTGTACATGCTGCTGCCTTAAAGCATGTTCCTATTGCTGAATATAATCCTTTTGAGTTTATAAAAACAAATGTCATAGGTGCTCAGAACATTATTGAAGCTACTTTAAATTCAAAAGTACAAAAAGTTATAGCTTTAAGTACAGATAAAGCTGCTGCTCCAATAAATTTATATGGAGCAACAAAATTAACATCTGATAAATTATTTGTAGCCGCAAATAATCATATAGGATTAAAAAAAATCTCATATTCAGTTGTTAGATATGGAAATGTCATGAAAAGTAGAGGCTCAGTGATACCTTTATTTTTAAAACAAAAGAGTTCAGGAATTTTTACTGTTACTGATAAGGAGATGACACGATTTAGCATAACATTAGATGAAGGAGTAAACTTTGTAATTAGTAGTCTCGAGATTATGCATGGTGGGGAAATTTTTATTCCAAAAATACCATCATTTAAAATATTGGATTTAGCAAAGTCAATTTCGTCAAAAAATAAAATTAAATATATAGGAATAAGACCAGGCGAAAAACTGCATGAGGAAATGATAACTGAATCTGACTCATTAAATACAATCGAATTTAATAAATTTTTTACAATTGTTCCTAACAGTGAATTTTTACCAAAAGAAAAAAAACAAAAGTATAAGAAATATAAAAATTTAATTGGTAAAAAATGTAAAAATGGATTTACCTATAATAGTAAGTTAAATAAAGATTTCTTAAAAGTAAGAGAAATTAAAAAAATAATAGAAAATAATTAAAATCAAATATTTTAAATAAATGATAAGTTACGGTAAACATTTTATTGATAGCTCTGATACATCAGCTGTTTTAAAAACATTAAGATCAAAAAATATAACACAAGGTTCTCAAATTATTGAATTTGAAAAACAATTATCAAAAAAATTTGGTTCAAAATATTGCTCAGTTGTTTCAAGTGGTACTGCTGCTTTACATTTGGTCGGAAAGATTCTTAATTGGAAAAAAAATGATTTAATTTTATGTAGTCCTATTACATTTTTAGCAACAAGTAACTCAATAATTTATCAGGGAGCAAGACCTGAATTTATAGATATAGATTCAAAAAATTATAATATTGATATTAATTTAATAGAAAAAAAACTTAAAACTAAAAAAGGTAGAAGAGTTAAAGCTATAATTGCAACTGATTTTGCTGGTCATCCTTGTGATTGGGAATCTTTAAAATATTTATCTAAGAAATATAATGTTACGCTAATAAATGATAATTGTCATGCGTTAGGTGCTTCTTATAAAAATAATTTACATTACGCACAAAAGTACTCTGACTTTGTTATTCATAGCTATCATGCAGTTAAAAATTTTACTACTGGAGAAGGTGGGGCTGTGTTAACTAATAATAAATCTGATAAAATTTTGATTGATCAATTAAGAACTCATGGAGTATTTAGAAAAAAAAATAGAACTTTTCCATGGGAATATGAAATGAGAAATTTGGGTTATAATTATAGAATTACTGATATACAAGCATCGTTAGGAATATCTCAATTAAAAAAATTAGATAAATTTGTTAATTACAGGAGAAAAATCGCTGGTTTATATGATAAATTATTTAAAAATTTTGATTATTGTCAAATACCAAATGTAGAAAATGATGTTAAACACGCATACCATTTATATCCATTATTAATTGATTTTAAAAAGATTAAGGTAAGTAAGTTATTTTTATTCAAGGCATTTAAGAAAAACAATATAAATCTTCAAGTGCATTATATACCAATTTATAGACAGCCTTTTTATAAAAAAAAATTTAATTTAAATTATAAAAATTTTCCAAATTCAGAAGATTTTTATAAAAAAGAAATATCTATACCAATATTTTATAATATGAAAAAAAACTTAGTACATAAAGTTTATAAAATTTTTAAAAATTATATTTATTAAAATGGAAATCATAACAATAAAATAAGATAGAATAATGAATGTAGTAATTATTCCAGCTAGATCCGGTTCAAAAAGAATTAAAAAAAAAAATATAAAGAAATTTTTAGGAATTCCTATAATTGAAAGATCTTTAAGAAATTTATATAAGATGAAAATCTTTGATAAAATCATAGTTTCGTCTGATAGTAAAAAAATCTTAAAAAACATATCTAAAAAATATCCAATTATACAAATTCAAAGACCAAAAAAATTATCCTCAGATCACGCAGGAACTCAGGAAGTCGTTGTGCATGCAATTAAAAAATTGAAATATCAAAATATAAAAAATGTTTTTTGTGTTTATCCTACTTCCATTTTTTTAAAAAAAAATCACGTAATTGAAGCAAAAAAAAATTAAATAAAAAAAAAATTTTTGTATTTACAGCATCTAAAGTTAATCAATCTTTTTTAAGGTCTTTTTTCATAGATAAGGAAAAAAATTTAAAAATGTTTAATGACAAATTTTATAAATATAGAACACAAGATTTGAAACAATTGTTTTTTGATGTTGGTCAACTTTACTTAGCAAATGGAAAAACTTGGATTGAAAAAAAAAAAATTTTTAATAAAGATTCTAAGTTTGTCGAATTGAATAGAAATGATGTTTGTGATATTGATTATCCGAATGATTGGAAATTTGCAGAATTAATCTATAGATATAATGAAAAGTAATAATTTGGTTTAATTATTTTTTAAATCAAAATAATAAAATAACAAATCATCAATGAATATATATTTTAGAGTTGACTCAAACAGCAACATAGGATCTGGACATTTTATGAGATGTATGGCATTGGCTGAAAACTTTAGAACTATTTCAAAAAAAATATTTTTTATTTCAGAAAGAATAGATGAAAAAAAAAAAATTTTGTTAAGAAAAAATAAAATTACGCTTAAATTAATTAACTTCAAAAATTTATATGAAGATGCAAAAAAAACTTCAAAGATTGTTTCTAAAAATAAGGATTCATATTTAATTTCTGATGGATATAAATTTAATCTTTACTGGCAAAAAAAAATTATATCAAAAAAAATTAATTTAATTACAATTAGTGATTATAATTTAAAATTAAAGAATATAAAAAATATAAATCCATCACAAAATAATTTTGACTTAAAAAAAAAAAATTATGGGGTACAATTAATTAGAAGTAGTTTTTTTTTAAAAGATTATTTAAAAAGATTTCAAAATTTAAAAAAAAATAAAATTATAATTATCTCATTTGGAGCATCTGACAATGATAATTATACACAAAAAATTTGTGAATATATCAATTTTAAAAGATTTAAAGATTTTAAATTCTATATAATTCTGGGAGAATATTATAAATTTGAAAAAGATATTAAATTTTTAGTTTCTAAAGAAAAAAATGTTTTTTTAATAAAAAATAATAATAATTTGTTAAGCATATTTAAAAAAACAAGATTAGCAATAATTTCTGGTGGAGTTATTTCTAGAGAAGTTATTAATTTTGGAATTCCTTCAATTATATTTAAAATAGCAGACAATCAAAAATTTAATTTGAATTTCTTCAAGAAAAGAAAAATTTTTACTTTATTCAATAATATTTTGAAACAAAAATATAAGATGAATAATCTTAATGATTTAATTGATAAGAAAATAAAAAAATTTTCTTTTAATGAATTTTTAAAAATAATTTCATGTGTTAATTTAGAAAATAATAAGCAGCTAAAATTTTTTCTTTTTAACATGAAAGTTAGAAATGTTTTTCTTAGAAGAGCCTCAAAAGAAGACTTTCTTTTTTTGTTTAATCTAGTAAATCAAAAAAAAAACAGATTTTATTCATTTCAAAAGAAAGAAATTAATATTATTGATCATTATTCTTGGTTTAAAAAAAAGGTTCTTAATAATGAAACTTCTATATTTATATTAACAGATATATTTAAGAATAAATTGGGTCAGATAAGGTTTGAGAGGGAAAAAGATTGTTTTTTTATTGATTATTCTATTGATGAAAGATTTTATAATCAGGGATTAGGAAAAAAGATAATCAATTTAGGCTTAGAAAAGTTTAATTCAAATAAAAAAAAGATTTATGCTGATGTTTTAAAAACTAATATTAGAAGCAATAAAATTTTTAAAAGATATCCAGTTATTAAATATAATAGGTATAATAGATATATACTTAATTGAATTGAATTTGATTTTTAAATATGATTATACGTGAATATAAACTTGGTGATGAAAAAGGAATACTAAAATTAGATAGAATTTTAGAAGAACATCCTTGGAATAGACGAAATTTAAAAAATTGGTATTGGAAATATAAAGGAAAAAATCCTTCGGGAAAGTCTTTAGTATTTGTTGCATTAGAGAAAAAAAAAATAATTGCAAGTTTTGCAATGATACCCCTTAATTATTCTATTCTGAATTCAGCTGTTAAAGGTGCATGCTCAATTGCTATGATGGTACATCCAAAATATCAAAATTCAGGTTTGATAAAGTTTATAGCTGACAAACTTTTTGAAAAAGCTAAAAAAGAAAAAATCAGCTTTGTTTATGGATATCCAAATAAAAATGCTTATGGAATTCATAAAAGAATATTTGGTTATAAAGATATTAATCAACAAGAAATGTATTTTTTGAAAATTAAAAAAAAATTAATGTATGATGAAAAAGTTTTTCAAAAAAAAATGGGAAAATTTTCAAATGAGGTTAATAAATTAAATGAACAATTTAAGAAATATCATAAAGTTATCTTAAATAAAGATAGTTCATTTTTAAATTGGAGATATTTATCAAGACCAGATTATAAGTATAAAATATTTCAATTTTTTATTAATAAAAAATTAGTGGGCTATATCGTACTTAAAATATATAAAGAAAAGAATATTTTACGAGGTCATATAATTGATATCATGTACAATATAAAGTTTAAAAAAAAAATACTAAATAATATGCTATGCTTTGCATACAATTTTTTTCATAAAAATAGATGTTCGGAAATAACATTATGGGCTCAAAGTGATATCAATATTAGATCAGAGTTAAGGAATTTAAAATTTATTGTTAAACACAAAAGGCCATTTATTTGTAAAAATTTTAGTTTGGAAAAAAAACAAAGAAAATATCTTAATAAAAAAAATTGGTTTTTTATGATGGGTGATACTTTGGAAATTTATTAAATGAAATTAAAGATTGATCATATTGGTTATGTTGTCAAAGATATAAAAAAGTCTCAACAATATTTTAAAAAAATTTACAATTTTAGTAAAATAACTAATTTTATTTTCGAGAAAGCACACAATGTTAATATAACTTTTTTGGATCTTGGAAATAATACTGTACCAGCTTTAGAATTAATTGAACCAACAAGTAAAAAATCAAAAGTTTTTAATTTTTTGAAACAAAACGGAGAAAGTTTACATCATTTAGCTTATGAAGTTGAGGATATTGAAAAAGCAATAAAACATTTCACTAATAATGAATTTTTACAAATAAGTCCAGTTGTTCCTGGAGCTGGACATAATAGGATAAATACTGTTTGGCTTATTGGTCAAAAGAAGGAATTGATAGAATTAGTTCAAAAACAAAGATTGAAAAAAAATAAGTCAAGATTTTCAATTTAATTTCCAATGAGTAAATTAATTAACAAAGTTATTTTTGAAAGTTTTAAAAAAAATAATTTTAGTGAAATTATTCGTCTTGTATCTAAACATTTTCCCAAAAAAATTTTCTTAATTTTTGAAAATGAAAAAATTAATTTTTATGAGTTTAATTCAAGGATAAATCAAACATGTAATTTTTTTAAAAGTATAAAATTAAAAAAGGGTAATATAGTTTCTTTATACTTACAGAATTCAATCGAATTTGTAATTTTATATTTTGCTTGTATTAGATATGGAGCAATTGTCAGTCCAATTCCTTACGGTGTTAGTAATAAACAAATCTCATATTTTTTGAATTTATCAAAATCAAAAATATTAATTACTGATGACAAAAATTTAAGTGTGAAAGTGAAAAAAATTTTAATTTCAAATTATAGTGATTTTTTAAAAAAGATTTTTACTCATAGCGAAATATTTAAAGAAAAAAAAATAAAAAAAAACAATATTTGTGTTTATTATTTTTCATCAGGAACTACAGCTAATCCAAAATTAATTAAATATTCAAATTATGCTATGATAAGTTGCCAGAAAATTTTATACAGTTCAAAATTTTTGAAACCTTTTTCAAATCACATGTGTGTTTTACCCTTAGGTCACACAGCATCATTACGATATACAATTAAGAATGCGATTGTGGGAGCTGGTAAAGTATATCTTTACAAAAATTTTTGGCAAATTAAGGATAATTTTTGGAAAATTTTAAATAAAAATAAGATAAATTTTATTGGCGTAGTTCCCTCAATGATAAACACAATTTACTATTTATATAAAAAAAAAAATTACAAAAATTTTTACCTGAAGTTTTTTGGTTGTGGTTCTTCAATTTTATCAAGATCAATGCAAATGAATTTTAAAAAAAAATTTAATGTAAATATAAGAAACATTTATGGCATGTCTGAAATTGGTGTGGCTACAATGGATAATCCAGATAAAGATAAAATTTATGGCACAATTGGCAAACCTTTGAATGGTACAAGAATAGAATTAATAAATGAAAATAACAAGTTTATTAAAAAAAACAATGTTAAGGGTGAAATATTGGTAAGAACTCCAGCTATATTTTCCGGATATAAATCTAAAGACAACTTACAAAAAAAAAATTTATTTTTTAAAAAGTTTTTCAAAACTGGAGATCTTGGAATTTATAATAAAAAAAATATAATATTCGTTGATCGATCTAAAGATATAATAATTAAAGGGGGGGTAAATGTTTCCCCCCAAGAAATAGATAACTGTCTTCAACAAAATAAGAATGTTTATTTATCTGCAACAATTGGAATAACAGATAAGTTTTATGGGGAAAATATAAAAAGTTTCGTTATTTTGAAAAAAGGAAAAAAAATTATTCAAAAAAACTTAATTAGATATTGTGAAAAAAATATTGGAAAATTTAGATCACCTAGAGAAATAAAATTTGTAAGCAAATTACCGCAAACAATTTCAGGTAAAATAATAAAAAGATATTTATAATGAAAAAGAAAAAAATTCTTATTTTTGGAGCAGGTGCAATAGGTCGTGGATTTCTAGCCCCATTATTATTTGAAAATGGTTGCACAATTTCATTTGTTGATAATAATAAAAAACTAATTAATAAATTAAAAAAAAGAAATTTTTATATTGCTGCTGAAACAGGTGTAAAAGATTATAATCATAAGAAAATTGAAATTAGTGACGTATTTCACATAAATGAGAAAATAAAGATTGAAAAATACGATATTGTTTTTTGTTGCGTGGGTCCAAACGAAAGCAGAGTAATTGCAAGTAAATTTAAAAAAGCAAAAGTAGTAATTTCATGTGAAAATGATTATTTTTCTCCGTATTACTTAAGAAAATTATCAAAAAATAAAAAAGTTTATTTTGGAATACCAGACGTAATAACATCAAATACTGCCCCAAAAAAGTTATTAAAAAAAGATGATCTAACTACGGTTACTGAGAAAGGCACTTTAGTTTTAGAAAAAGGTAAATACAACCTAACTAGTAAGATTAATCAATTAAATAAAAAAAAATTAGATATTCATTGGAGAGCAAAATTATTTATACATAACGCACCTCATGCAATATTGGCATATTTAGGTTTTATAAAAAAATATAAATATATACATGAAGCAATGAATGATAAAAAAATACGCAAGATAGTAATTGGAGCAATGAATGAAATTACTGAAGGGCTTGTTAAAGCAAGGTATGTTCCAAAAAATTTTGCTGAGAAATATAAAATAAAAGAAATATCTAGATTTCAAAATAAATTATTATTTGACCCAATTTCCAGAGTAGCAAGAGAGCCAATTAGAAAACTTGGGAAAGAAAATAGAATTGTATTATCATTGCGACTTACTCAAAGAAATAAATACCCTCCCAAAAATGTTGCTATTGGGGTTAAAGCTGCATTAAATTATTATGATAAAAGTGATAAAGAGTCAGTTAATTTGCAAAATTTGAGAAAAAAACACACAGATTCTTTTGTCCTTGAAAAAATATGTGGTATTGAACAAACAGATCCTTTAAATGATTTTTGTTTAAAATATAAAATTAATATTTAATTTAAAATTCTTATATCTGATGAAATCTTTAGCTGCCATATATCTTAAAAAGAATAAACCAATAGTTATAGATGAAATAGAAATACCAGAGCCTAATTCAGATCAAGTTTTAATTAAGATGATAGCTAGTGGAATATGTAATTCACAACTTTTTAATTTAAGTAGAAATCCTCTTAACCCCGAGTTACTTGGTCATGAGGGGACTGGAGTCATTCTAAAAAAAGGTCAAAAAGTTAAAGATTTAAAGGAAGGTGATCAAATTTTAATTAGTTGGATGCCAAATACTTTTAGTAAAAATACAAAGTATTTAGAATGGACAAAATTTACTTATAAAAATAAAGAATTAAATTCTGTAATTTATACTTGGTCGGAATACATACTTATTCACAAACAATTTGTCTCAAGATTACCAAAAAATATTGATAAGTATAATTCGTCCATAATTGGATGTGCCGGTATTGCTGGTTACGGAACAGTATTTAAAAATGTAAAAAAAAATACAAATTCAATTGTTGTCATGGGTATAGGAGGCCTCGGATTATTAGCGATTAATGCGGCAAAAAATTTAAATGTTAAAAAGATAATAGCA
>MDSZ01008788.1_pt1 | contig 16577 bp, 12 predicted proteins | sample 811201 | NCBI WGS metagenome assembly MDSZ01 (sample SAMN05326647, study PRJNA326480) | marine metagenome | isolation source: seawater | place: Indian Ocean: North | collected 2010
CAAATGATGCAGGGCAAACTAGAGGATACAATCGTGGCGATATGATTCTTGATGAGTCTATAAACTACGGTTTCCAAATTCAACACTCTTTTGAACTACCTAAATTTTCAACTGAGATAATATGGGGATTAGACTATATGAAAACACTTCCATTTACAGATGGAACTGTTCTAAATGATGGTCCGAATGGATTTGATGACGATGAAGACAAATACTCTTATATGTATGATAATATTGATCAAGATGGCGATGGTGTTATATATGCTGATTGGGATGAAATTTATTATGGCATTGATGAAGATGACGAATTTAGTCAAAATATTTTTTCTAACGAATTTGGTTTTTACTTTCAATCTAAAACCATCAAAGAAAAACTCTATGGCAATAATTTCATAACAAAAATGCTTAGAGGTAGATGGGAATTGATTGCTTCTGCAAGACTTGATTACCATGATCAACTTAAAGAAGAAGGTCTATTATTCGGTCCGAAGGTTGGATTGAAGTTTAATCCTATGAAAGATGGTGTTATTAATCCAATGACAACCTTTAGAATGGGGTATGGTCGAGCCTACAATACACCTACAATTACATCTCTATATACAAACTTAATATTTGGAACTTGGGGTGAGAACTTCACTATGATATTAAGAGGAAATAGAGATGGTACACCATATGCAAGAGCCGACAACTCTGCTAACAATGAACTTGGACAGTGGGGGTACCCAGTGAATTTAGTTGATCCATTCTTTTATGAAATGAATAGCGATGGCTCATATGCGATGAATGATGATGGGTCATACCATACTATAAATATTGCATCAGGAGGGCTTAATGACTGTACCTTTGATCCAAACAACCCATGTGATCCCTATGTAGAGAGAGTTCAAGGTGCTCCATTGTTTTTAAATATGTTTGATGGGCAATATCCTAGTGACTATATTCCTTTAGATACTCTCAATCATATAATTTTTATTCCATCAGCTTATGATGATGGTGTTGACTATACTCCACTAGAATCAGTTAACCTTACTGACATTGATCCACTAACTTCAGAAAGTATGAGAACACTTGAATTTGGAGTAAGCACATTCTTATCAAAAAAGACATTACTTACAAGTGAAGTTTACTTTACAAGATATGACAATTTCTTTAGTCCAGCGACTTTTATTACTCCTTTAGTTAAAGATAGGTATACAGGAGATGTTATTGGACTTGTTTCATCTAGCTTAGATCATACCTACGCTCCTTATGGAACCGCATGGGATGGAATGGATAATGATAATGACTGGTCAGGATTAGGATACTATGTTTCTCATGAAGATATCCAATGCACAAATGGAAATACATATCCATGTGGTCAAAATTCAGATAATTGGGAATACTATATAGATTATGAGAACTTACAAGATCAAATTTCCGGAGATGAGCTGCAAGATTGGTCTGTTATATTTGGATGGGATGATGATAAGGATGAAAATGGGAATCCGCAAGATCCAGGTGAATGGGGTTTTGTTGATCGTCTATATTTAACTGATGAAGGCTACTATATCTATACGGTTATACAACCAGGTGATATTTGGAATAGCGCGACAGGATCTATAAGTAATCCAATTCTACCAGCCTCTTGGGATGAAATTGATGGTAGATGGATGTTCGTTGGAGTCGATGAATATTCTACATTGCAAGAAATAGGACATATGGAAGCTGAAATCATAGATTCCTCATCAGGTAGATTAGGTTTCCCAGACAAACTACCAATTATTACTTTAAGTTCATTAAACTACGGACAAGTTTATCATTCAGGTTTGGATATGGGAATTACACATTTTTTCACTGAACGTTTTATGGTAGATTTCAACTTTACACTTTTCAACTCAACTGACTACTATAATGAATTAACCAAAAGATTTGATCCAATTAATTCTCCTAAATTTAAATTTAACCTAGCCTTAAGCCTTGATACAAAGTTAGGAACCTTTCTATGTAAATTGAGGCACGTTGATAAGTTTGATTGGGCAGATGGTACATGGGCCGGGACTATTGGCCCATATAATATTGTTGATATGCACTACAACTATGAAATAACTAATAATCTTAAGTTTGGGGTTACTGCCATGAATCTATTTGATGACCGCCATCGTGAATTAGTTGGTGGAGCTAAAATGGGAAGACAGGTAATAGTAAGACTAACTACTACTTTCTAATTTGGCAATACGTCCTCTGGAAAGTTAAATTGATCAGAGCCATCTTTTTTAAATACCTTGATTTCTCCAAATTTATCTTCAAATTTTTTAATATTATCTTGTAATGCAAACATTAATGTTTTCACATGCATTGGAGACATTATAATTCTTGATTTAACTTTTGCTTTAGCCATTCCAGGCAACACTCTAATATAATCTAGGACAAATTCAGCAGCTGAGTGCGTAACAACAACAAAGTTACTATATTCAACACTTGATGACTCTTCATTGAATTCAATTTTTATCTGTTGTGGCTTATTTTTTGGTTTTTCAATACTCATTTTGAATCCTCATTATTTTTTCTATTAAATTCTTGCCAATCTTCATCAATTCCTTCCCAGGTCCTAAACTCTTCTTCGTCAGTTGTAATTTCTTTCAAATCTTCAGTCTTTTCCATATACTTAATTTTATTTCTATTTTCTTCATATTCATTAGGATTAGTTTCATCTCTCAACTCTTCCTCGGTCTCGGAAGTGTGATTAATCTCATCACCATAAATAGTTTTATCAAAAAAGTCTATTTCCTGAATATAGCCATTCATCATTAAATATTCTAAAAAGCCGACATATTTATTCTGATGGAAATTAACTTTACATATAGAGCATTTTAATACTTTTTTTAAATCTTCTTCAGAAAGTTTTGAGCCACAACTTGGACATATTATTTCATCAAATTCCATTTTTTCTCCAATCGATATGGATAAAAATATAGTTTAATTGTAGCTAAGTGGCAATCAAATTTTACAACTTATTTGATTTATTTAAATTATAGAAATTTGTAATAAAATCTATTTCATTATTAGATAATTTCTTCCCTCTTCTATCTTTAACTATTTTAAGGGTCGATAAGAATTTCTCTAAATCAGTTCTTTCCTGTCCTCCCCAGCTAAATGAAGGAATAGATTTGTCTTGGAATCCACCACCAAAAACATTGGCTCCAAGGCCTATGAGTGTCCCCGTATTAATCATTGTTGATATGCCTGTTTTTGTATAGTCTCCTATCATGCAACCAACAAACATTTTTCCAGTATCAATCTCTCTACCTTCAATTTTTAATCTTATATTACTGTAATTATTTTTAAGGTCACTATTATTTGTATTTGCACCCAGATTAACCCACTCTCCTATATATGAGTGGCCAATGTATCCATCATGCTGTTTATTACTATATCCATGAAAAGTTGAGCATTCAATTTCTCCACCAATTTTACAGCATGGACCTATAGATACATCTCCTCTAAGTTTTGCACCAGGATTTACAATACTATCTTTGCCAATATATGTATCACCTTTTATTAAAACACCTATATCAATAAATGTATAATCATCAATAATAATTGGTCCATCTGTTGCATCTAAGATAGTCCCTGCTGACACCTTTGCTGAACTTGAAATATGAATATTAGACTTATTAATCATAATACAAGAGGGGTGAAGTTCTCCTTCAATCTTCATGCTAAATTTTTGTTTATCAATTTCCATGAAATTTGAATTTCCAAAATAATCCCATAAATAAGTTTCTTTAATGCTAGGCCAGTCTTTATTCCTAAAGTCAGCCAAGCTAATTTCTTCTTTTATTTCCCCTGCTTCACCTATTAAACCTTCGATATCACAAATTTTGGTATTCAAATGAATGATTATTGATGGAGGGATAATATCTGGATTCACTATTAAATCGGGGTATCGTTCAGATATTATATCTTTTATACTATCTCTAACAATCAAAATAAGTTTATCTTTATCACCTATAGAGCTTTGAATTCGATCCAAATGGCTAAATGCACCCGACCTAATCTCAAAAACCGCATGATTTAGAGAAAATGGATAAAAATTTTCCGGTTTATGCTCAAAAATTGTATATATCATATCTTACCTAGCAAATATTCAACTGAATCATATGTGATATTGTCTTTATCTGTTTGTAACTGAATATTATAAAATAAATCTGAATAGTCCGAGACAAAACCAATTTTATATTTTGACCTTAATTCATTAACTAGCATTGATATAGGAAATGAAAAATGAATATTAAGGTCAATGACTATATCATATTTTTCAAAATAAATTTTTTCTAATATTTTCTTTGAGTTTTTTACAGATCTATTTTTACCAATATCAAATGTTAAAGTTTCAATATTATAAAAATTGATTTTATTCTCAATCTTATTATTAATAATAAATGAAAATTTAGGATTTTTACCTTTTAATGAATCAACAATATTTGATATGCATGTCATTGATTTTGAAATCAAATCTCTATCTATAGGTAAAATTATTAAAATATGGGGCGAATCTGTGCTAATTGAAGAAAAGTTATTATTTTCACTTATCTTTTTTAACTTTCCAGTTAATTTCAGCCAACCTATTTTTAGGTTTAATTTGAATAGTTTAAAATTCATAAATTCACTATAATTTACTATAATGTTTATTCAAAAGTTAGCTAAAGAATAATAATTATTCATTCATAAATAATGAGACTATATAAACATATATATAAAACGATTACTTTCTTATTCTTATTGCAGCTCAATCTGTATTCAAGTGACTACCTTTGGCCTATAGATATCAATGAAGCTTTAACTGCAGTATATGGAGATATCCGTCCTTTTAGATATCATACGGGGATTGATGTAAGGACATATGGCATTAATGGAATGGATGTATATTCTATCGAAGATGGATATGTATCTAGGATTGCTGTTAGTACAGCAGGTTATGGGAAAGTTATATATATTAAAATGAAAGATGGTAATACGTCAGTATACGCTCATCTGGATCGTTTTAATGATAAGATGGAGTTAATAAAAGAGCAACTTCAGAATGATTGTTCTTGTTATTCATTTGATCATTATTTTGAAGAGAATCAATATCCTGTAAGCAGAGGTGAAATTATTGGATATACCGGTGATACGGGTGGATTGTCAGGTCCTCATTTACACTTTGAAATTAGGAATAAGAATCAAGAACCCTTTAATCCCTTGCTTACAAACTATAAAATAGAGGATAGCTTGCCACCTATCCCCAAAAAAATAATTATCAGTAACCTTGGTAAAAATAGTCGCATAAATGGCCTTCCAAAAGAGCTGGAGATGGATGTCACTAAAATATCTGAAACAGAATACTCCATTAAAGATATAATATCTGTTTCAGGCGAAGTAGGAATATCTTTAGAAGCTTATGATAAAATAAATAATCATCCATTTAATTTTGGGATTTATAGTATAAAGCTTGAAATAGATGATGAAACTATATTTGAATCAGAGTATAATCATATTAATTTTGATGAAGGCTATAAAGTTTTTTGTGAAAGAGATTATTCCAGATATGAACTTGAAAGACAAAAAGTCTATAGCCTTTATAAAAAAAACAGCTATCCCCCTTCATCTTTTATTAAAACTGATTTAATTAAAAAAATTGAATTTAATGATAGGCTTTATCATAAAGGAAAAATTACCCTATCTGATTTTAATAAAAATGAGGTGGAAATAAATTTTAATCTTTTATCTGCAGAACGGGAAGAGTTAGCTATAATATTCAATAAAGAAGAAAAAGGATTTACATTAAAATCTAATGATAACAATATAGAGTCAATAAATATTTATCTAGAAAGTGAGTCAGATTCAAATCTAAAATATACTGAACTAGATATCGATTCAATATCACAAGCAAATTATTTTGTCCATTCTTCAAATAGTCCTTTTAAAATAGTTGCTTCAGAACCACTTTATAAAGATGGAACAAGGGGAGCTATCCAATACAACTATTTAGGTGATGAAATAAAATCTATAAATGGAGAAATTAATTTAATTGATAGTGAAAGAGGCGTTGCATTTGAGTTTTTAGAAAATAATTTTTCTGGAGAAATTCCAGTGTTAGGTTTAACTATAGATGAAAAATTATACAAGTACCCCATGTATAGAGCTTCAGCAAAAAGTTTTATTTCAGAATTATTTTATCCACTTGAACTAAAAGGTTTAACAAGGGTATCAATATTTTACATGGATTCAATTGTAAATGAATTTACTATGGATTTAGCATCAGATGTATATATCAATGAATTTCCTTTTGAATTATCTCAAAATGATATATCTATTCATTCCAAAGGAGAAACAAATAAATATTCATCATTTGATGATGCTAGCCATAATAATTCTTTCATCTATATTCGCCCATATAATAACCCTGAATTAATAGAGAACGAAGAAATCATTCATGGCCCATTTATTGTAGGTCCTCAATTAGTCCCTTTAAAGGATAAGTTTATTTTATCTTATTTAAATAAAAAAAATTACGCTAATCTTGGTATCTATAAATATGATTACTATAACAATAAATGGAAATTTTTAGATAATCAATTAGATGAAAGGAGTATCACAGCTAGAATAAAATCTGGAGGTGTTTTTGCTATTCTAAAAGACACTAAATCTCCAACTATAAGTAGAATGGTTCCCAAAATAGGATCAACCTACAGAAATGATCACTTTGAGATGCTTAAATTTGATGTTAAAGATGACCTTTCAGGAATAAAAAATGAAAAGAATATAGAAGTTTTACTAGATGGAGAAAAAATAATTTGTGAGTACAATACCTATAGAAATACTGTTTTTTATAATCTTAAAGACCCCCTCATAAAAGGAAAACATAAAATAGAAATATCTGTTTCTGATAATTCAGATAATACAAAAAAAATAAGTGGAGTTTTTTATATTAAATAATTTATGGAAATAAATAAAATTAAATTAGTTCAGAAAGCAATTGATGCACAATCTAAAGCAATATGCCCATACAGTAAATATCCGGTAGGAGCTGCACTGCTAACAAAGAATAAAGATATCATTATTGGATTTAATATAGAGTCAAAGGCATACCCTACGACTCTATGTGCAGAGCGAGTAGCTATATTTTCTGCTCTATCTCAAGGATATGATAATTTTATAGCTATGGCTGTAGCGACAGTTGATGGTGGAACTCCGTGTGGGAGTTGCAGGCAGATTATTGTTGAATTTGCAGGAGATATACCTATATTAGTCGCTGATTCAAAACAAAATTATTTTGAAACAAACTCTCTAGAGCTTTTACCAAAACCTTTTGCATAATGAATAGAAAACCACTAATTATAGGCGTCTCTGGTGGAACAGGATCTGGGAAAACTAGATTTGCAAAAGAACTTTTATTGCGATGCGACCCCAATGAAGTTATTTATATATCTCAAGATTCATATTATAAAAACTTAAAACATTTAAACTATGAGGATAGGTGTAATATTAATTTCGATGACCCTAACTCTATTGACTTTAGAGATTTAGAAAATGATTTAATCCATCTAATAGATGGAAAGGATGTTGAAATCCCAATATATGATTTTAAAACACATCTTAGAATGGAAGAAACTAATCAACTAAAGTCAAAACCTATTATTATCTTAGAGGGTATATTTGTACTTCATGATAATCAAATAAGAAATTTAATTGATATTAAAATATTTGTTGATACCCCTTCTGATATAAGAATATTAAGAAGAGTAAAACGAGATATTAATAAAAGGGCAAGATCAATAGAATCAATTATAACTCAATACATGGAAAGTGTTCGGCCAATGCATGAAAAATTTGTTGAACCCAGCAAAAAATATGCAGATATTATCATTATGGATGGAGGCAAAAATAAAATGGCTATTGATACTATAAATAATAGGCTACTACCATTAATTGAAAAGAGGATTAATGTTAACACCTAGAAATTCAGGATGGATAGAGGTTATATGCGGTCCGATGTTTAGTGGAAAAACTGAAGAACTTATAAGAAGATTAGTCCGATGTCAATATGCAAAACAAAAGGTTACAATTTTTAAACCTTCCTTAGATGATAGATATAGTGAAGATTATATAGTATCGCATAATCAAAGAAAAATTAAATCTATAATAATTAAAGAGAGTAAAGAAATCTTAGAGCTAGAAAATAATTCCGATGTGATTGGGATAGATGAAGCTCAATTTTGTGATGATGAATTAATTAATATCGCAAATTCATTGGCAAAATCAGGAAAACGAATAGTAATAGCTGGTCTTGATAAAGATTATATGGGTAAATCATTCGGACCAATTAAACAATTAATGGTAGATGCGGAGTATGTATCTAAGGTTAATGCTATTTGCATGTCATGTGGTGATCCTGCTAGTTTTAGTCAACGAATTTCCACAGAAAAGGATTTAGTTGTCGTCGGAGAAACTGATAAGTATGAAGCAAGATGCAGAAAATGTTTTCAATTATAATTAAGGGGAAATAATGGAAAGATTTATTGGAATATTAGGGATATTTGCAATACTAGGAATAGCCTATTTAATGTCTAACAATAAAAATAAAATTGATTTGAGGATAGTGATATGGGGTTTGGGACTTCAATTATTATTTGGGATTTTCATCCTTATCACTCCATTTGGGAAGCCAATATTTTCATGGTTTGATAAAGCAATAAAAAAATTATTAAGTTTTTCAAATGATGGAAGTGAATTTTTATTTGCTTCATTCATTGATGGGAAAATGCACCCTGCAGTTATTAATTTTGCATTCGCAGTTCTTCCAACTGTAATATTCTTTTCAGCATTAATGGCGGTATTGTACCATATTGGCTTGATGCAAAAAATTATTCGTTTCGTTGCTTTAATAATGCAAAAAACGATGAAAACAAGTGGACCTGAAACCACTAGTATTTCAGCAAATATATTTGTTGGACAAACTGAAGCTCCTCTTGTTATTAAACCTTTTGTATCTAAAATGACAAAATCAGAATTAATGGCTGTTATGACGGGTGGTTTTGCGACAGTAGCAGGGGGTGTAATGGCAATTTATGTAGGTATGTTAGAAAATATACCTGGAATTGCAGGACACTTAATGGCTGCATCAATCATGAGTGCACCTGCAGCTCTAGTTATAGCAAAAATAATGTATCCAGAATCTGAAAAAACAAATGATGGAAGTGAATCCACTAAATTATCATCTAATTTAAACGAACCAGTAGAAGGTAATGCTCTAGAAGCTCTAGGGAATGGAGCTACAGAAGGGTTAAAATTAGCCGCCAATATTGCTGCTATGCTAATTGCATTTGTTGCTTTAATATCATTATCAAATTATATACTAAGCATATTTGGGACTTCATTGGAAAATATTTTAGGTTATGTTTTTATGCCATTAGCATTCTTAATGGGAGCACCATGGTCAGAGTCTCATATACTAGGTAGCTTATTAGGACAAAAAATTGTTTTAACAGAGTTAATAGCTTATATGAATCTTGCAGAAATTCAAGCAGGGGCAAATGCAGTATCTAATAAAACTGCAATATTAGCAAGTTATGCTCTATGTGGATTTGCAAATTTTGCATCTATTGGTATACAGCTAGGAGGTATTGGATCTATTGCACCTGATAGAAAAAAAGATTTAGCAAAACTAGTAACTAAAGCTATGCTTGGAGGAGCTTTAGCTTCATGGCTAACTGCAACAATCGCAGGCATATTAATATAAGGATGCACAAATGAAAATACTTTTACTAGGACCTCCAGGGGGTGGCAAAGGAACTCAAGCAAGTTTTTTAATTGAAACATTTAAAATACCACAGATATCAACTGGTGATATGCTTAGAGCACATGTTAGAGGTGAAACAGACCTCGGGAAAAAAGCTAAAGAGTACATGGATTCTGGTTCATTGGTACCCGATGAGGTTATCCTCGGAATGATGAATGAGAGATTAAAACAAAGTGATTGCAGTAAGGGGTATATACTTGATGGTTTTCCTAGAACAATGCCACAGGCCGAAGGACTAGATTCACTTCTTTCTAAGCTTGATCAAAATCTTGATTTAGTTATTGTCATTGAGGTAGCTGATGATATTATTGTTGAGAGAATGGGTGGCAGACGTGTACACCCCCCTTCAGGAAGAGTCTATCATGTAAAATATAATCCTCCTAAAATTGATAATAAAGATGACCAAACAGGAGATGATTTAATTATAAGAGACGATGATAAAGAGGATACCGTTAGAAAACGCCTAACAATATATCATTCTGATACAAGTCCATTAATCGATTACTATAATAAAAAAGGATTAGTCCATTTTATTAATGGTGCTGCTGATATTTCAGAGGTTCAAAAATCAATTAGCCAAATACTAGAAAGAAAATAATCTTTAATGTATAAAATTGGTATTACAGGAGGTATTGGATCTGGAAAGTCAACAGCCTCTTTATTTTTAAAAGAGCATGGAGCTATCGTATTTAATGCAGATAAAGAAGCTAAAAAACATCTAAAGAACACTAGTACTCTCCAGAATAAAATCATTGAAGCTTTTGGCCAAAAAGTTGTTGAGAACAATAAGTTGAATTTAAAAAAATTAGCTGAAGTTGCTTTTTCAAATAAACTTGAACAAGATATACTCAATGGGTTAATGTGGCCTGAGGTATTTATGCTTACAGAAAAGGCTATTCAAAAAGCAGAAAAAGAAAGTGTAAAACTATTTGTACTAGATGCTGCAATGATTTTTGAAGCTAATTTTGAACATATGCTTGATATGACACTATTAATTTCAACTAGAAAAAATATACGCTTAACAAGAGCATTAAAAAGAAAAAATTTACCTCTAGAGCAAATACAAAATAGAATGTCTCTTCAAATGAAAGAAACAAAGAAAAAAGAAAAGGCTGACTATATCATTGAAAATAATGCTTCAAAAGAAAATTTCAATAAAAAACTAATCAATTTCTACAACGCCCTTCCAATTTAAAGCCAATGCTGAAAAGGAATTTTAGAAAGATTGAAATTAAAGTATTGGGCGTCACAAGAAATCTCTTTGCTAACCCAGCTAGGTAAAATTATATCTTCATCCTCGTTCTGTAATTCAACTTCTGCAATAATAAGGCCCTTATTTTCATTGTAAAAAACATCTATTTCCCATAGATGATTACCTATTTTTTGATAATATCTATCTTTAGAAATTATAAAATTTTCAGATAAAGATAACAACTTCTCTCCATCTTCTTTTGAAATTAAATATTCAAACTCATACCTATTTATACTTGTTTTTTTATATTTATATGTAAAAAAATATTCATTTCCAATCATTCTTACTCTCAATGCTTGATTGGAATCACTAAATAGATAACCTTGTTTTATTGATTTTTTAATTTTAGGAAGAATGAAATTAGATTCATCTACAAGAAATCTTCTTTCAATCTCTAAGTTCACTTACTTGATATACATGACCTTGTGAGTAAGGTCGCTTTCATTGGTCTGAATATTTATTAAATAAATTCCACTTGATAAATTAGAAGGTTTCCAAGTTAAATCATAATAGCCTGCATTTAATCTTTTATTCAATACAGTATCAACATGTCTACCTGATATATCATATGCCATAATCTTTACTTTTGTATCATTTGGAATTGCAAATTTAATCAAAGTACTTGGATTAAATGGATTTGGATAAGGGTATGAAAATTCGAAGCTATCTGGTATTGGTGTTGCTTGATTTAATTGACCAATAATTGTAGTAGACAAATCACTCCATGGTTCAATATTGCTTGGATTTAAATCTATCAACTCACCAGTTTGATCTATATAAAGTTTAAATGTCGGGATATCTCCATTCTTACAATATCCTAAAGTTGTTGAAAATCCATCATCACCCATTGCAGGTATATCTGTATATCTTCCATTCCATTTCCTTGCTCCTACAACAACATTATCATTATAAGCAATAACCCAGTCATCCGAGGTTAGAGATATATCATCTAAATTTATTTTATCAATAAAGTAAAAAGCCTGTTTTGATGACTGACTATAACTAAATCCATTTAAAGTTTTAATTTCTTCTTCTTTTTTAATCATTCCATCTGCAAACAATAATTCTTCTTCAGGAATAACCCAAGAAAAGTACAACGAATCTTCTTCTAATTCATTTCTAACCCAATAACCTTTATTTCTATAAAATGCGTCTAAATTACCATACCATCCATCAGATAATTTTATTGCTGCTATCCCTTCACCTACAATCGATACAACATGCTGCTCAAAATCATCTGGGAGAGCATCTGTCACAGATACACCATCAACTCCAAGGTATGATATTAAATTATAGTCTGGATGTATTAAATATTCATAATCACTTGATGTAGGTAGTGCATTTTCAATAACATGATAAAGCGTATCATTACCTATTTCTTCTTCATCTGGAGCTCTCAGCCAATATCCATCTTCAGGTTCTATTGTAGATAAACTTCCATACCACCCGTCAGACAACTGCACTGAAGCTAATCCTTCAGTTATAATAGAAGTTATGTTATCACCTAAATCAGACAATACATTTTCAATTGAATTATTCTCAGGAATTGCAGAATAGCTTATTAGATTGTATTCAGAGTGCAATGGTATCACTAACGTAGTTGGACCAGAAGAGTACTGAACATTAATATAGAATATTTCTGAAGATGGAGATGCAAAATCTTCTCCTCCATCTTGAACTCTTAATGTGATTGGTCCATACACTCCACCATTAGTAGGTATCCATGATAATATACCTGTTTCAAAATCAATTGACATTCCTACTGGAGCATCAAATAATAGGTATACAAAATCTGTATCATCTGGGTCTTCTACTAAAATTTCATATATATACTCTTGACCTTGCATGCCACTTGTTGGTGCAGTAGAAACAATAATTGGAGAATCATTAACAGGTGTTACTGAAATTGAATAATTTTGTATATCATATAAAACATCATCATTTAGACTATCTTCTACTCTAATAGAAATATTTCCTGATGACAATATTCCTTCAGTAGGAGTCCAAGATAATAGACCAGTTGTTTGATTTATTTCCATATCCTCTGGTCCCTCTAGTAAGGAAAAGTAAAATACATCATCATCAATATCCTCTACCTCTACCTGATATAAATACTCTATATCTTCCGTGGCATTTGAATTAGGCGATGAAACAATTGAAGGAGGATCATTTACTGGTATAACTGTAATAACAAATTCTTGCACAGCTGGAATATCAATTTGTGGATTTGGAATTTCAACATCCCACACAACTAATGCCACGGTACCTGATGAAGTCACTCCATTTTCGGGAGTCCATGTAATAAGGCCAGAACTGCTAAGGTTAAGTCCATCAGGTCCTATTAATAAATTATAGTAAAAAATGTCAGAGTCAGGGTCAGAAACCTGAACTTGATAAGTATATTCTTGATCTTCATAAGCAAACTCTGGTGCAGTTGAAATTATTTCAGGTCTATCGTTAACTGGCTCCACAGTGACTATAAATGTTTGTGTAAATGGTAATGCACCATCTTCACCATTATCTGAAACCATAAGAATAATTTCACCTGATGACAATTGGCCTTCAATAGGGGTCCACGTAATCAGTCCATCTTCATTTATATCCATACCACTAGGGAATTCAATTAGTTCATATACTAGGGTATCATTCTCAGGATCTTCTGCTATTACTTGGTATGAATAAAGGATATCTTCGGTTGCTGTTAAAATTGGCTGAGATGTAATTACTGGTCCATCATTGACAGGAATTACATCTAAGTAAACCATAGATATGTTTGAAACCTCTTCTCCATCAGATGCATAAAAACTAAATGAATCTTGACCATTGAAATTACTATTAGGTGTATAATTCACTATTCCATTTTCACTTGTAACGCTACCTGACTCAGGGTAAGTATCTATAAAAAACTGAAGAGGATCAAGGTCAGGATCATCAGCACTTAAAATAATCATAGAAGAATCATCCTCATTCAAGGTTACAGTTTGAGAGTATGCAGTAGGAGGATCATTGACATTAATAACACTTAATACAAAAGCTGTCTGATCAGTTAACTCACCATCAGATACTGTAACAATTACTTCAAACTCTCCGCTTACATTGTTTTGACTTTGAAAAATAATTTCAAAACCATTAATCGTTACATTAATTTGACTATCAACATCTACAACTAATTCTAAATCATCTCCGTCTGGATCATTTGCCGTAACGCTAAGAATAAGCTCTTGAGCTTCAAGCGCCTCTTGATCCGGAATTAAATCAATGGTAGGAGGATCTGGCTGTGGAGTAAAAGTTATAGTAAAATCATCTTCAACATTAAATAAACCATCACTTACTCCAGCTGTAATAATCATATCACCATAAAAATCTTGAGGTGGAGTGACAATCAAAAGGTCATTCTCTACGGAAAGCAACGATTCTTCTATATTTGATTCTCCAGAATAAGATAATTCATCTCCATCTACATCAGTAGCGCTCAAAAATATAACTAAATTCTGATCCTCATTAATCAGCTGATCTTCTACTTCAACAAGTACTGGTGCGTCAGGCTGAGGAATTACATTTAATATGAAAGATTTTACATCTTTTAGTCCATCTGGGTCTTCAGCTTCAATTTCAACTTCAATATCTCCATTCATATCTTGAGGAGGATTAATTACAAGCGCATTATCAACTAATTCATAAGATATTTCTTCATTTGATTGCAAATCAATAGGAGTAACTAAAAATGCTAATTCATCTCCATCTATATCTGTTGCAGAAATATTAAATTCAAAACTAGAATCTTCATTAATATATTGAGTATCTACCTCATCAAGGATTGGGGCATCATTTACAGGATTGATTACAATGTCAATAGTAGCTAACTCTGAATTATATTCTCCATCATTAGCTCTAAATCCAAAACTATCTATACCATTAAAATCTTGAGTAGGAGTATAAGTTGCTATATTATTTTCAATTTCTATTTCTCCATTAGCTGGATCTTGATAAATAAGATATGTAAGTGGGTCAAATTCAAGGTCATCAGCATTCAAAATGATAGCAACTGAATTATCCTCATCAACAGTCTCAGATGCCGAGTATGCATTAGGGGCATCATTAACAGGTAATATCTCAACAAAAAATGATTGACTAGCTTCAAGCTCACCATCAGTTGCAATTATAGAAACTGAAAATGGAGCAGAATATTGATTTAGTTCTGGAACAATCAATAAATTTCCATCTTCAATTGATATTGTCGCATCTTCATCATTTGTTGATACTACATCAAAGCTTATATCATCTCCATCTACATCAGTAAAAAATAAATCTAAAGACAAACTACTTCCATCTGAATCTTCTAGTAAAGTTTGATTAGGTACACTCAAATAAACTTCTGGAGCATCATTACTTGGACTTATGGTGATATATATTGTACCATCTTCTGATACAGGAATGTTATTATCAGGATTAGTAACTCTGTAAGTAAAGCTATCTTGACCAAAATAATTATTATCAGGAGTGTAGTCAATAGACCACTGTACAAGACTATTACTTCCACTGGCAAGTGATGTGAAATCTGAAGAAAGCTGACCATGCTCAGGGTAAGATGTGATTTCAAAAGATGCATTATCAGAAATAGAATTAAGAACATCAAATCCAATTAAAGTAACAGCTGCTATTTCATCTTCAACAACGCTAACATCTTGATCAAATGCAATTGGTGCCATATTACGTGGCATCTCTCTACCCAAGAGATTAAATGTTATTGTCTGAACTGTCGATTCTGAAACATCATCTGTGGCTTTATACAGAATAAAATCAAAAAATACCATTCCTGATGGAGGAGAATAAGAAAAATTATTATCACCAAGATCTGTAATTTCACCTTCAAATAGTGTAGATATCGTTTCAGAGCCATAGTTTTGAGTTATAAAACTAATTTCTAATTCATCTCCATCTATATCACTAACAATAGTATTTAAATCAAACTCTATAGTTCCAGATGAAAGTGTATACTCAACATCTTGAGCAGTAGGAACATCATTTACTGGAACAATATTAATATCTATGGTTGCTGCTTCAGACTCTGATTCTGCATCACTAACAGAGTATGTAATTTGATCAGTTCCATTGTAATTAGAAGCAGGAATGTAAACTAAGGAACCTCCATCAATTTCAGCGCTACCATTTGATGGGCTTGTAATTATGCTGTAGCTCAAATCCTCTGCATCTGTATCTGGATCGGATGATAAAAGTTCAATACTTAATGATTCATCCTCAGATAATATAGATGAAATATCAAATGCTGTAGGGGGATCATCTACTTCAAGAACATCCACTAAAAATTCTTGCTGTACAAAGTACTCTCCATCGCTAACAGTAAAACTAATATTTAATTGACCAGACCAATTTTCTGCTGGTGTGACAATCAATAATTCACCATCAATATTTGCATAACCATAACCACTTGATATATAGTAATCATAAGTTAGGGGATCATTATCAACATCATATGATACAAAC
>MDSZ01196796.1_pt1 | contig 16573 bp, 11 predicted proteins | sample 811201 | NCBI WGS metagenome assembly MDSZ01 (sample SAMN05326647, study PRJNA326480) | marine metagenome | isolation source: seawater | place: Indian Ocean: North | collected 2010
CAGACTGTAATTTGATTTCAGAAGTATCAATTAAAAAACATCTCCAACTTACAAAAGAGTACTTTTTAGAAAAATTCAATATAAGGGTTAATTGTGGATTTAATGTGGATTCTTTTGGACATAGTGCAGCCTTACCCAAAATTTTTAATGATATGGATTTTAATCATTATGTCATGATGAGACCATCATACAGTGAAATGCCCTTTAAGTCAAATTTATTTAATTGGTATGGAAATAACAATAATTCATCACTATTAACCTGGAGAATTCCACAAAGTTACAATGCCAATAATATTCAAGCATTAAAGCAAAATATATCTGCAGCATTAAAATCAGTTCAAGAAGGAATACCTCATGTAATGTGTTTTTATGGAGTAGGGAACCATGGAGGTGGACCAACAAAAGAAATGATAGATTGGATTTCTAAATATTCTAATAACAAGCATTATGAGTTAATCTATTCATCACCAACTCATTTTTTTAAATCGGTTAAACATTATGAAGAATTTATACCTAAAATTAATGGAGAATTGCAAAGACACGCGATAGGTTGTTATTCAGTAAACAAAAAAATAAAAGATAATGTTCGATTGTCTGAATTATTAGCTATCCAATATAAAAAAATATGTGATAATCTTAATTACAGTTTTAATGGTAATTTATATAATCATTTATGGAAAATAATTCTTTTTAATCAGTTTCATGATATTTTAGGAGGAACAAGCATAAAATCTTCTTGTGACGAAACCATCAAGGATTTAAATTATGTAAGCAAAAGTTTAAGAGATTTGATTTATGATATCATAATTAAATACAACAGCAGCTTAGAAAAAACATCTAATATAAGAATATTAATAGTTAATTCTGAAATATTTAAAACACATAAATACATTGAACATGAGCCATGGATACATACAGAAAATTTAGGATTATCTAAAACCATTAAAAGAGATTTTGATTACGAATTTAATGGTGCAATCACAGATTCTAATGGTAACAATCTTGTTTATCAGAATATTGCTTCTGATTCATTAAAAGGTAAATATCCTATAAAAAAGAAATTATTAATTCAACTTAAAAATAACACGAAAATTGATTTATTGGTATTAAATATTAAAGATAAAAAGAAAAAAAGAAATACTGATCTTAATGTTAAATTGAATCATTTGTCCAACAAAAATTTATCTTTTAAATACATAAAAAATAAAAATAAATTAAAATTTAATTTGAATAATATTAATTTTATTAAAGACTTAAACATTTCTTTGCATGAAGATAATACTGATACATGGTCTCACGGGATAGAAAGTTATAATAACTTAATCTTGCTTAATAATTGTATATGGAAGTCTTTTTACCCTTATGAAGAAGGTCCATTACGTTCTAGCTTAAAATCTTCAACACATTTAAATAATTCAAGTCTCGATGCCAATATATCCTTATACACTAAAGAAAAATTTATAGATATTAATTTATTAATAAGTTTTTCTGAAAAAAATAAATTAATAAAACTGAATTTTGAACTACCTGAAATTGATAAAAGAATTGATGGATTGGCATATGATTCAATAACAAGAAATTTGGATGGTTATGAATATCCATTTTATTATTGGTCAAAATTAATATTTAAAAAATCAAATAGCCATATTTATGGTTGTCTGTTTTATAGTGATTCTGTTCACAGTTTATCTGTAAACAACAACCTTCTGTCTTTTACTTTACTTCGATCACCAATCTATGCACATCATGATCCTGCTAAAATTCATGTTAAGGGAGATAAAAATAGAATAAACACAGATCAAGGTTTGCAGAAATTTGATTTTAGAATTTACCCTTTAGCTTCATTCAATTCAAATATCAATGAAATCTCAGATTTCAAAAACAAATCATTTATATGTGATGTTATATAATTAAAATAATTTAAATCATATTTTGCTTTTATTAAATATTTCAAATGTTCAAAGTGTGTTTACTGAATTTTTAATAAATATTATTTATTTAAAATTTAATTTAATTTATATATAACAATATTTATTATGCAAAAATTATCTAAAATACAAAAAAGAAAATTTTATGAAGATGGATATATAATCCTTGAAAATATAGTTCCTGATAAACTCATTGAAAATGCATTAAAAGTAGTTAAAAACAAAAATTTTATATCTGACAAAAATGGACATAGAAAAAAAGTAGCTGAATCACAAATTAAAAATTTAAAAGATGATTTACCTGACTATTTTTCAAAAAACACTAATTTGTGTGATTTGATTAACAAAACCAATGCAAAATTGATTCTCGATGAATTGATTGGAGAATATGATCCGCCTACAGCCTGCCATCCTGCTATTCAAGTAAAGAAAAAGAAGTTAATAAATCATTTCACATCAAGTGGTTATTTAGAGAAAGATGTCCCATTTAATGGATCCATTTTGCACATAGACGGAATTCTTACTATTCATTTACCACAAAAAAGATTTACTGGTGATAATCAAGATATTTATAAAGAGTTCTTGTCATATGGTCCTAAAGGCTATATCGGAATAACCCCTGAAGTGGTTGGTCATAATTTTGTGCCTTTATTTCAAGATCCACAAATGACATTGGGTATAGGAAGTTTTACTGCATTGGTTTTTTTTGCTTTAACTGACCAGTTAGAACCTGGTTTCGGTCAGACTGCTGTTCTACCTGGTGCACATCACGATATGATGAAATTTTTGAATTTTCAAAAAGACTTTAATAACCATGTTGGTATAGAAGGTGAGGGTTGGCCAAGACTAGATTATAAAGCAAGTAATGGATGTGGAATCAATTATCTTCCTGAATATGTCAACAAAAAATATACCGATAATTCATCTATTCAAACAAACAATCATAAAAAATGGCCTGAGCCTACCACTGTAAATCTTAAAAAAGGTGATATGTGTATAATAAATTACCTTTTACCTCATACAAGAACAAATAACATTAATGGGATTGAAGACAGAATTAATGTATTCTTTAGGTTGAGAAATAAAAAAAGGCAGCCAAATATTATTTTAAATGGCGTTTCAGATTCACCTGATAGGGGTTTTTGCGGGACATGGATTAACTATGAAGATGGAAATGATCCTTGGGAAAAATCAAAATATGCTATGTGCAATATCTGGGAAGAATTTGAAGGAATCAATCCTTCAGAATTGATATAATGATAACTAATAAGCGTATTCTCGTTTATTTAAATGTCCTCCAATTTACTATTTTAGGTTCTTTAATTAGCAGAAATCATGTTTTGCAAAAATGGATGGGACTTGATTATTATGAATTTTCAAAAGTAATGTTATTTTTTAGTATAGGTGCTGTAATAAGTAATATTATATCATCTTATATTTTAAATATGTTCAACAATAGATATGTACTTTACGTCACTTTTATATTATCTTCCTCAACATTAATTCTATTTTATCAAAAACCTACATTTATTTTTTTATGTTTATACTGGACAGTGATAAGCTTCTCATTCAGTTTGAATTTTGTACTTTTAATATCACAAGCTACAACGTATGAGTCATTATACAAACAAAATTGGATATCCTATTTTCAGTCTTTAAGCGGTTTGGGTGCCATTATAGGTTTTTCCTTAGGAATAATCGCCAACTATTTTAATCTGATTTTAGATATTTATTTCCCTGCTTTAGGAATTTTTGTATTTTTAAACATTTATATCATATCGAAGTATAATCCATATCAAAAAATAGATTCTGCAAAAAAATCTACCTTAAACCTTAATTTTAACCTACTGGCATTCTCTTTAATTAACTTTCTTTTAATATTGTCAGTAAGTCAAATAATTGTTTGGTCTGGTATTCTTCTAAGAGATGAATTTAATGTAAGTGATTATATTTCTACATACGGTGCATTATTATTTATTGTATTTGAATCTATATCACGTTTCTTTGGTGATGAAATATTTGAAAAAATTAATTTAAAAAATACTCTGTTAGTATCAAGTGCGTTTACATCTCTTTTTTTTATTTTAATTTATTTTCTTCATAATTTAATTATCATTATTTTATTGTGTCTGTTTATTGGTCTTTTTTCAGGCCTTATTCAGCCAGCTGTAATAAAGTTAACTAGTAAACTAAATAGCAATACCGAAGTTAATCTATCATTCTTGTTTTTATTCCAGTCTTTTGCTTTTTTGATTGGGCCTGCTTACAGTGGTTATGTTGCTCAAAAATATGGAATTTATGATATTTATATATATTCTTCAATTTTCACTATATTTATATTCTTTCTGACGCTAATGATTAAAAATGTTAAAGCATTAAATTAAATTTTATGAAAAAATCATAATTTTAAATAAATATAATCAGGTAAAAAAAATATTTTATATGAAAATGCTAGAGTTTTATAATATTTTCAACACTTCTAACATTTTTGAAATCTCTTTAAATCGAAGACCATAGATCTTGAGATCTTATCGGTAAGTTATTACACCGAATTCCAGTAGCTTCACTTACAGCATTTGCAACAGCCGCTGCGCCGGGCACAATAGGAGGCTCACCTACTCCCCGAATGCCATATGGCCCCTCTGGAGATGGATTTTCTATAAGTACACATTCTAAGTGAAAACCCTCTTGTGAACGTGGAATGGGGTAATCCATGAAATTCGTTGCTAGAGGCTGCCCGTGTTGATCAAATGGCATTTCTTCCCAAAGTGCCCAACCTAAACCTTGGAGAACCCCTCCATGCATCTGCCCCTCAATCAACATCGGATTGATAGCGAATCCAACATCTTGAATGGCAATATATTGCATTGGAGTAACCACCCCAGTTTCAACATCAACCTTAACTCTTACAGCGTGTACTGAAGCTGCTGGGGCATTGTTATGTAATGATTCACTGGCAGAAGCTATAATTGGTCCATTGCCACCTTTTTCTCCCTCTGCTTTTTTTGCTAAATTACCCAGGCTCACTGATTGACTTGGATTTCCTGAAACATAGATTGAACCATTTTCAAAGACCAGGTCCTCTTTAGAAGCTTCAAAGTGCTCAGCAGCAAAATCAGCCAACTGATCCTTCACGATTTCTGAGGCTTTTCTTATCGGACCAGCAACGCTGTAGGTGACCTGGCTGCCGCCACTAGGCGGTGCTGCTGGGGACATTTTTGAATCCAACTGAATGATTTCAACCAGGCTGGGATCTATAGAAAGTACTTCGGAAACAATTTGAACAAATCCACTGTTGATTCCTGAGATATCAACAGAACCGACCTGTACCTGTACTGAACCATCAGCTAGAATTTTACAAATGGCTGATGCAGGGGATACCCCGCTGGGCCATAGGCCAATTGCCATTCCCCAGCCTTCATTTTCTTCTGTTTTTCGATTTACCCAACTAGGATGATGTTTCAGCGCTTTTAAACATTCTCTCAGTCCAAGACTAGGCCAGGGCTTACCATTTACCATCCTGTCCCCCCCCTGGGCTGCATTTTTAATCCGAAAATCAAGCTTGTCTAAATTAAGTTCCATGGCCAACTGATCCATATGTGATTCTATAACAAAAGATGCAGTTTGAGCTGTTGGAGCTCTGTAAGCTCCAGCCATTACTTTGTGAGTCACCACCTCACGTCCCTGAATGCGGTAGTTTAAAATTTTATACCCGCTGGCCATTAATAAGGCCAGTAGACTGCTCCACCATGCTGCTGCATAAACCCCATTATCTACATCAATGGTTGCATCAAGTGCGCATAAGGTTCCATCTTTCATAGCACCCATCTTCAAACGAACTTTGCATGCAGGAGCAGGAGTTGAAGTTAAAAAATCTTCCGAACGAGATAATTCCAATTTCACTGGTAAATTTAGCTCTAATGCGATAGCTGAGGCCGTTGGTTCCAGTAGTCCATGTTTTCCACCGAATCCACCCCCTATTGTCATCGGCACAACCTTGATGGAACTATGGGAAAGATCGAGTAATCTTGCGACATCTTTGTGAACACTTTTAGGCCCCTGGGTGCTTGTGTAAATTGTTAGACCCTCCATCGGATCAGGTACCACAACACAATTCTGAGGTTCAAGATACCCCTGATGAACGACATTGGTATTGTAAATTCTCTCGATCACTACATCCGCTTGGGACATGGCTTTGTCCACATCCCCGTATGAAGTGAAATTCTGGGAGTGAACGTTATTGGGAAGGTCTTCAATTTTATCATCATTGTGTTCCACTTCGGCGTGATCACCACTTACATCAGATTCATCACGGGGAATTCCACTTTGCCAAACCAGAGAAGCATCTTTCTGGAGTGCCATTTCAATGTCTGATACAACGGGTAACTGCTCATAAGTGACCTCTACGCATGAAGCTCCGTCCATTGCTGCTTCTGGAGAACTCCCTACTATAGCTGCAATGGGATGCCCAACAAAAACCGTCTCATCCCTTGCAAGTAAAGCCCCTGTCCTTGACGCGGATATTTTTTTCCAACAAGTCAAATCCTCGGCTGTGTAAACAGCTTTTACTCCGGGAATTTTCAAAGCCTCTACTTTAGAAACATTAACAACTTTGGCATGAGCATATTGACTTAAAACCAATCTGACATGCATCATGCCAGGGAAATTGAGGTCTCCTGCGTACTGAGCCTTCCCCATTAATTTTTCTGGTCCATCAATGATACTTCTTTTCTTGCCTAGATATTTATATTTCAGATTATCTGATTTCTTAAAGTTCTGTGTCATGTCAATAATTGTAGAATAGATTTAGAATGTGTTCTATTATGACAAAAATAAAGATAGGCGCAATGAATATTACAGCACAACTCTTTGGAGGAGGTCAATCAAAAACGACTTGTCTATATGGCATCTATCTCTAATTTAATTTTTAATTTTCTGATGTTCTATATACTTATTTATTGATAAAATAAATGATCTTCATGGTTGACTTTAAAATTGTGTTATACAGATTAATCATCTTGTTTTTTATTTTCAAGTAAAGTTTATCTAAAATATTATGACCTAAAAATAGGCATACATATTTATAAAGATACTTGTTTAAAGTTTTTTTCTTTTTGAGAAAACTTGATTTAATCAATATATAATGTCATAGGTAAAGAAACTATGAATTTGTTAAATTTATCCGTTAGAAATTTTTGATTTACGATAATCAACTAAATAAAAAAGCAATGAGCTATATACAAAGAATTGAAATAATTGAATTTAAATTTGAGGTTGTTGATATAGGGCTTGAACAGGCTGCTGCAGGCGTTGGTAATATGGCATATAAAAAAGGCAATTCCATGACAGCAAGACGTTTTGCAGTCAGGTTGCTGACGGAAGATGGTTTTTCTGGAGAATATGTTACCCATTGGGTTGGGACTCCATCAACATTAGGTCAAATCTACATGATAGCTCCTTTGTTGATTGGTAGAGATCCTGAAAACCGAGAACTTATATATGATGATTTAAAACGTGAGCTAAGAGCGTATGATCATATGGCCCACGGTCCACTAGATATTGCACTATGGGATTTAGTCGGAAAGAAATACAATGCTTCGATTTCAAAATTATTGGGAGGTTATAAGACTCGCTTGCCAGTGTATGCAAGTACTTACCATGGCCAGGAAAGTATTGGAGGACTCAACACGCCAGAAGCATTTGCTGATTATGCAGAAGAATGTAAGAAAAAAGGATTTCATGGATTCAAAATTCATGGTTGGAACAATGGTGAAGTTTCCAGGGAAATCCAAAATCTTCTTGGAGTAAGAAAAAAAGTTGGAGATGATATGAAATTAATGATTGACCCGGCTTGTCAATTAAGAACATGGGCAGATGCCCTCCATGTGGGGAAGGCATGTGATGAAGCAAATTATTTTTGGTATGAAGATCCTTACCGTGACGCATCTGTATCTGCATTCAGTCAGAAACGTTTAAGAGAAAAAATCCAAACGCCTCTTTTGGTAAGTGAGCATGTCCGAGGACTCGAACAAAAAGCGAATTTTTTATTACAAGGTGGATGTGATTTGATACACGCAGATCCTGAATACGATATGGGAATAACTGGAGTAATGAAAATAGCTCATTTTTGTGAGGGTCTTGGATTAGATTTGCAAATTCATGCATGTGGTCCAGCACACAGAGCTGTTATATCTGCAATAAGAAATACGCATCTGTATGAAATGGCATTAGTAGGTCCTAAAATGCCGAATATAATACCTCCAGTTTATACTTGTGGTTATTCAGATCAACCTGAGGCTCTCAATAACGATGGGATGGTTTCCGTTCCAGATCAACCAGGATTGGGTGTTTCCTACGACTGGGATTTCATAAATCAGAATAAGGTATCATCTAAAATTTTCAGCACTAATAATTTAAGTTAATTTATTTTTATAGTATTCTAAAAATCCATTAAAATGTTTTTCACACAAATTATTGAAAAAATTGTCCTTCATTTTTATCACTATTGATTCTGGAATTAATTGGTAGGTTGAATTCTGATTTAAAGTCAAGCATTGGTACATGCATGCTTTTTCTAACAAGTATGTTGCCATGTATGCTTCTCCCAAAGTGAAGCCTGATATTATAGCTCCATGATTTTTAAGAAACAGGACTCTTTTCCCCTTGATGCATTCTGCCATTAATTCATACATCTCTGTGTCATCAATATTTTCAATATATTCATTAAAAAAACTTACATCATTATGAAAAATTGAGGAATGTTGAGTCAATCTAGTTTCAAATTCTCCGTATATTGAAGTTGAAGTTATATAGGGTGTATGAATATGGATTAAACATCTATAATCTGGATTTATAGAATGAATAGGTTTGTGGATCTTCCAGGCTACTGGTAAGATTTTATTTTCACCAGCTATAATGGATCCCTCATTATCTAATGTTGTGATATTATTCTCATTAACAAGATCCCAATGTGTGTGTCCTGGAGTGAATAAAATATGGTTTTTAGTATTTGGTATCTCGAAACTAACATGATTCCAAACACCTTCAATTAAATTATGGCATACTGCTAATTTATGAATTACAACAAATAATTTATAATATTCATCGCTCATTTTTTCAGTATTTCCTATGTATTTACCATGGTACTAGCCATTGTTCATCAATACCTAAACCAAACCCATGACGATCATCAGGTTCAATTAAACCATCAACTGGAACAGGTTGATCTGGTAATAATGTGGTTTTTGAAAGAGGTACACCTGGGTCTGCCCCTACAAAGTATTCAAGCCAGGGTGTTGAAGATGAAGCATGGGAAAAATGTTGTCCATAGGGATTTCTTCCACCAGCATGAAGTATTACTTTCTTTCCTGCTGAATCGGCTGCCGCAGATATCTTTAAACAGGTAGTTAAACCACCTACCCAATTAATATCTGGTTGTAAAATATCTACCACATTATTTTTTAAAGCCCACATAAATGGATAATGCGTATACCAATGTTCCCCTGTTGTTAAAGTCTGCCAAGGAAGTCTATTTCGTAATTCTATGTGTCCTTCAAGGTCTTCAGACAACAAACATTCTTCCATCCAGTATAACTTATATTTCTTTAATCTTTCAGCCAATTGTACTGTATAATCCACATCAAAGGCCATCCAACAATCCAGCATTAAATGGTTTTCGTAGCCAATAACATTTCTTACATTTTCAACAAACGCTTCATTTTTATCAATACCAGCTAAACCATCAGATGGACCATAGGGACAAGCAAGCTTGAATGCCTTAAATCCTAATTCTTTGTACCAATGGACATCATTTCCTGTGGCATAACAGAACAGCTTATTATTTTTTGGGCCACCAATTAATTTTGAAACTGGTAGTTTAAGAATTTTCCCTTTAACGTCCCATAAGGCTAAATCTATTGCACTGATTGCGTATGAAGCTAAGCCTTGAGTTCCATAAGGCTTGGTTAAACGAAACATCATATCAGATATCCGCTCTATCGCTATGGCATCTTCACCAATGAGGTTGGGAGCTAAATGTTCTTTAATGATCGGAGCGGCTATATTTCCTACATCTGTCAAACCTAGTCCCCAAGAACCATCTTCTAAGGTTACTTTGCACCATAATGAATCCCATTTTGGAAGCCAAAGTTTTCTGTGTGCTTTTACTTTTGGAAAGCGTGACATTGGGTTTGCAACTTCATCGGAATTGAACCAGCACTTCTCAGTAGATGGTGTGCTTTTCAAACCATCTGGTAAATCTAACTTAACACATTCAATTTTCGTAATTTTCATTTTTCAATCCAATTCTGTTTAGAATCTAGTGTTGGTATTGATGATATTAATTCCTTTGTATAATCCTCTTGAGGATGGTTAATCACTTCTTTACACGCACCTTTTTCGACACAGATTCCATTTTTCATCACCATAATATCATCACATATATTGTAAGTTGTTGTTAAATCATGCGTTATGTATAATATATGAATATTATTTTCCTTACTAAGATTTTTTAATTCTGAAAGAATGCTACTCCTTAAAGATGCATCTACCATTGAAACAGGCTCATCTGCAAGGATAAATTTTGGTTTGCACAATAAAGCTCTGGCAATCATTAATCTTTGCCTTTGACCACCACTTAATTGATGTGGATATTTATCTAATGTTTCATTATGTTTTAAACCAACTTTATCTAATACATTTTTAATTTCATCATAAATTTTAGATTTAGTTGAAGCCAGTTTATATTTTATAAGCGGATATTCCAATACACGATTGATTTTATAAAATGGATTAAATGATGCAAAAGGATCTTGATATACTGGTTGAATGATTCTTAAAAATTCACGTTTCTGAGAACGATTAAGTTTTTGAATATTATCGTCATTCAATTTAACTTCCCCTTTTGTAGGTGAAAGAAAACCTAATATCAATAGGGCTAATGTAGATTTGCCACTCCCGCTTTCACCGACAATTCCTAAAAACTGAGATTCTTTTTCACCAAGAATTAATGAAATATTTTTTACGGCATTATTTTTATTCCTATTCCAGAAAGGTCCTGATTCAAAAGTTTTTGAAACATTATTAAGTTGAAGTATGTAACTCATGATGCTCCAAATTTAGGCAGGCTATTTATAAGATGTTTCGTATATGAATCTTGAGGATTATTTATTACATCAGTAATTTTACCAGATTCGACAATCTTGCCGTTATAAATAACAATTAATGAATCACAAAACTGTGCTATCAGACCTATATCATGTCCAATTAGCAACATAGCACAGTTTAAATTATTTTTAATTTTGTAAAGAGTACTCATTACTTTTTGCTGAACTATTACATCCAACGCACTTGTAGGTTCATCAGCAATGATCAATTTTGGCTTCAAAGATGTTGAAATTGCCATAACAACTCTTTGTTTCATACCACCACTTAACTGGTTAGGAAAAAGGTTAAGAACATCTTTTTTTAAGTCCACACTTAATAGTAGATCCTCTATCATTTGATCATGTTTTTCATTACTGATACCGTGATCCACTAAAATATCAACCATTTGTCGTCGGATATTTAAAACCGGATTAAGTGAATTCATTGCTGATTGAGGTACTAAAGCTAATGAGCTTGACCTCAAAGAATTCATTTCTTCTTCCGTATAATTTGATATTATCTTATTATCATAATTAATTTGTCCTTCACTTATATATCCTGGATGGGACAACACCCCCATCAATGTATTTGCCAAGGTTGATTTTCCACTTCCTGATTCACCAATTACCCCCATAATTTCATTTTTTCCCAACTTTAAATTAATATTTTTCAATGCATCAATTCTATTGTTCTCAGTTTCATATGTTACAGTTAAATTATTAATTTCAAGAATTGATGTATCATCATTTAACTGTTTATTTTTATCGATTCCAATTTTAGTTGTTTTTTTTCTTTTTGAAATTAATAATTTTGGATTGGAATACGCGTCTAAACCAATAGAAACTAAAAACAAACCTATAAAAATTAGTGAAATTATGAGTATGGGGGGACCCCACCACCACCATTGTCCTCTTAGAATTGCACTATATCTTCTGGCCCAATAAATTGTTGTTCCTAATGTATGATCATCTTGTGTTCCCAGCCCAAGGGATTCCAAACCAACAGTAGCAAGGATTGCACCTGTAATGGATGCTACAAGACATGCAGCAATATATGGGTATAGGTTTGGCATGATTTCAGTAAATATTATCTCTAGATTGTTTAACCCATTAGCTTTGGAAACTTTGATGTAATTATGTTCTCTGATTGATAATACTTGTGAACGAATTGTTCTAGTTGGGTGCATCCAGGCTAAAGAAGCTACTGTTAAGCCCATTAACTCTACCGTCATACTTTCAACATTTGTTGCTATAATGATCAAAATAGCCAAACCCGGAACGGTCATGATTGAATCTGATAATATCCTAATGAATGAATCTAAATAACCGCCAATATAACCTGATATTAAACCTAAAATTAATCCAATCAAGACCCCAACTAGGCCTGCAATTAATGCAATTTTAATTGTTTGTGGTATTGAATATATTGTCACAGCTAACATATCCCGGCCCTGTGAATCGGACCCAAACCATAACTCACCGGAAGGTTCTTGTGATGGCATAACAGAAGCTACTTCATAACCAGAAGTGTCAATGACTAATGGGCCTGCCAGACCAAAAAAAATAATAATTCCAAGAATAATTAATCCTGATATTAAACTTAATGGGAATTTTTGCATTTTAGTCAGAATACTTTATTCTTGGATCAATAATTGGATACAATAAATCGATAATAAACAGTGAAAGGCTTAGTGTGATGATTAAAATAAAAACTATACCTTGTATAACAAAATAATCTTTTCCAGCAATAGCTGAAAAAAGTATCGAGCCAATGCCTGGGTAACTGAAAATGATTTCTACAAGTACTGCCCCTCCTATCATTGTGCCAAGTGTTAAGGCTAGATTTGTGAATTGTGGGAGCATAGCGTTTCTCATACAGTACCATACAAATATTCTTGATGACTTTAGCCCTTTTGATTTAGCATACGTTATATAATCTTCACCTTGGACACTGATCATCATTGCTCTCATGGATAGTACCCACGCCCCTAATCCTCCAAAAATCAAAGATAGTGCAGGTAAAATTGAATGATAAATAATATTTGAAACTGTTTCCCAATCATAATCGATAATCAATAAAGGTGAATAACCACCTCCTGCTGGAAATACTGACCATAATATTGCAAATAGGAACAATAAAATTATTCCTAATAGAAAAAAGGGTATTGTTGATAAAAGCATGAACGGCATTATTAATATATGAAACGCATTCGGTGTTTGAGGCCATGCCATGATCGCCCCAATTAACGTTCCGATAATGAAAGTTAATATTATAGATACAGTTAAAAGTCCAATTGTCCAGGGAAGGGAATAAAGTATCTGATAAGAAACTTTTTCTGGAAAATTAACAAGTGATACACCTAATTCAAATCTAGCCAAGTCATACAAATAATTAATGTATTGTATATACAAAGGCTGATCTAAACCAAATTTTTTTCTATATTCAGCTGCTATTTTTTGTACATCAACACTGACCGATCCAGATATAGCTATTTTTGTTGAGAGAGCAGCCTCAATCGGATCACCCGGAATCATCCTTGGGATGATAAAATTAATTGAAACAGCAATGAATGTTATCAAAAGTGCCTGCAATAGCCTTTTAAAAACATATAAAAAATTCATCTATGGAAAATTGATATAATAATAAAATAATTAAATGGTAGAACCGCCATCAATGACAAGAAGTTCACCAGTGATGTATGAGGATTGATCCGATGCAAGAAATAAGACACCATTAGCAATTTCTTCGGTTGTGCCCATGCGTTTCATTAAGGAGTTTTTTCCAAAATCATTTTTACCTGTTTCATAATCTATTCCTAAAAAATCCATATGTCTTTCACTAGCTCTTGTATATATTGCTCCTGGGCAAACTGCATTAACTCTTATATTAAATTCAGCCAAATCCATCGCCAAGCATTTTGTCATTTGCGCAATTGCACCCTTGGAAGTGTTGTAAGGAACAAACTTGGGTTGTGCTATAAATGAACTCACTGATGCAATATTAACAATCGATGCAGATTTGCTTTCTTTTAGGAAAGGTAATGAGTATTTTACACAGTTAGCATAACCTAATACATTTACATTTAAGACTTTCTCCCAATCTTTACGACTTACTTCATCTATCCCTCCAAAAATAAATGCAGCTGCATTATTTACCAGTATATCAATACCTCCAAGTGTTGAGACAGTTTCAGAAATCATATTTTTTACTGAATCTTCATTGGATATATCTGTTTTATGAAATTTTGCATACCCACCAGCATTCATTATCAAGTTCTCAGTTTCTTTACCTCCAGTTTCATCAATTTCAGCAATTAAGACCCTTGCACCTTCTTTTGCGAATCTGTGGGCTATTGCTCTGCCAATACCAGTACCTGCTCCCGTTACAACAGTATTTAAATTTTTTAATTGCATAATTATTTTGGGCAGCAGTCATACTGCTGCCCTTTCAATTAATAACTAATTATTAGGCTGAATGTTGTGAACAATTAAATTCCAAGCCTCCCAACATGGATAAGGGGCTGCATATGGGTCCTCACCCCCTGGCCATCCTTTCCAATATTTTTCGTTATAAACAACGACATGAAGTTCCTCTAACAACATTATTTCAGGCATATCCCTTAGATAGATATCAACTGCCTGATTTACAAGTTCAGTATATCTTGTATTATCCAAAGATCCTGGCATTTTCTCTAATTCATCTATAATTGCATCATAAACAGGATTTTTATATCTTGAGCATGCAATCAGGGAATTACATTTTTCACCTGCAGCAGGTGCAAAACTTGAGTGAAGATCTTTGAGTGTTTCATAGGGTTCACCTAAGCTTCCGCAATGAACCATGAACATCGTTTCAAATTTGCCCAATGCAAGATCATCTACCCATGCACTCGAGGCCTCTGGTTCAAGAACCGGTCTCGCATCAAATCCTGCTTTTTTTAGTTGAACACTCATAGGTGGAGCCAAGGGTGCAAGCCATTGTGGTGTCCTTAAGGGCACCTTAAGCGTCTTACCGTTTTTAGACCACATGCCTTTGGCATTTTTTGAATATCCTGCAGCTTTCATATGCTTTGCTACAAGATTATGATCTGTTCTGTCACGATCATATTTATCGATAATATTTTGAATGTCTCCCGTAATCCATCGTCCGGACATATATGATGAATATGGTAATACTACTGGATAGTTAGCATTCTCATAACCAATTGTAGAAAGCTGCTTTCTATCGATTGCATAATTGATGGCAAGCCTTACATCGCGATTGTTCCAAGGTTCCTTATCTAAATTCATAAATAAGACATATCCACATCCATCAGCCGCACCCCAGACAGGTCCTTTTCGGTTCCAAGAACGGACATTTTTATTTCGTTTCGTTGCTGATTTAAATGATGCTGGTTGAAGGGGATGCCCACTATCTACCTGATTGGCTATTATCATTTGTGCCATTGATTCATCTCCTCCCACTGAAACGAGAATAATCCGTTCTGGGGCGGGATCATCCATAAAACCTGTTTTTGAACCCCACCAATCGTCTCTCCGGTCAAAAATATATTGTTGTGCATTCGAACTTACTAATGTGTATGCACCGGTTCCAATAGGCCACCCTTTCTGTAAATCAAAATTTGTAAAGGTTTTGACATCTTTGCCTTCCCATATATGAGCCGGTAGGATTACCTGATGATTCTCATGACCTAGGGCTAAATTACTATGAAACCATCTTGGTCCTGGTTTTGTTAAATTTATTTGAACAATTAAATCACTAACGCAATTTACATTTTTAACCCATTCAGAATATATATATGAATAATTAAGATCAGAATTATCACGTAACATTTCAATCGTGAATTTGACATCTTTACATGTGAATGGTTGACCATCTGACCACTCTACTCCTTTTCTTAAATTTACAGTTACGCTAGTAAAATCATCATTGTATTCAAAACTTGTGGCCTGCCATGGAACAAGTTCTCCAGTGTTTAAGTTTGTATACATCAAAGCTTCAAAGACTGTTTTATGCCCTATCTCTCTTTGATTTTTGTTGCCAATTTGATAAATATGCCAATCCTTTGCGTTTTTTAAAGGTCCAGTAGTATCACTCCAAGGAGTAACTACTAATGTTTTTTCTCTTGGAACTTTTTTTAATGCATGGGCGTTCAGATTAAATAAAAATAGAAATAAAATGGCAAAAATATAAATATTTTTTAAATATTTCATAATGATTCCTTAAATATAGAAATTAAATAGATTAGTAAAATTAATTATTATAAATTAAATTATATAAAGTATATCATCATAATGCTCCTTTTTAAGTTTATGAAAAATAGCATTCAATAAGGAATTGAATTTTTGTTCAAAACAGCATATATCTAATATATTATTATTTTCAAGTCAAGTTTTTTATTCATTCATGTAAAAATATTTTTCATTTGGATATTTTTTTCAAAAATCTTTTTTTCAAACTTTAAAAAATGTATGAGTATTCAAAAATCTTGATTTTTAAAC
>MDSZ01166916.1_pt1 | contig 16571 bp, 10 predicted proteins | sample 811201 | NCBI WGS metagenome assembly MDSZ01 (sample SAMN05326647, study PRJNA326480) | marine metagenome | isolation source: seawater | place: Indian Ocean: North | collected 2010
AGATTCTGCTGAGATAGCGGTAGCTGTCGTCAATCTGATATAACTCGTATTGTCAGCTTGGTCGCAAGCTACCCCCTTATCCTCAATCGCCACGCATGGAGAGTTCGAGGGGTGTCTGATGGAAACAGAACGGCCAGCAACGCTTGACACGAAGAATCCCTCATACCCTGCAACTTGTGCAGGACGACCGGCGTATTCAACCCTGACCTGCTCTCCGCTAGAGTGCCGTAACACTACCGCTGTGCTATCTCCAACCCTTGATGTTCCCACAAGCGTGAAAGTAGGCTCTGACGAAGTCGGTGTGTTTTGAGTCTGACGCGAACGGCTGGCGTTGCGACCGGCACCAGAATCACTGTTCTCGACCGACTCAAACAAGTCAAAGTCGCTCGAGTCTTGGGGCAATACCTCTGCGACAGTCAGCGACGTGATGAGAAGGAATGCCATCTTCGGCGCCTTAAGTTTCTTACCTATAGAATATATTTTGCAGTAGCGCACCGTGTTGACCCTCAAAGTAGTTCGAATCCTTTAGACGTCACAATCAATTGATTAGTTCTTCACGCTCGGGATATTGTTCCTACCCTGAATACTCTTCCACCACGCCTCGTTATCGAGGTACCAGTCGACTGTCATTTCCAGCCCAGACTCGAAGTTCTCCCTCGGAGAAAAGTTCAGCTCAGTGCCGATCTTTACCGCATTAATCGCATAGCGAGTATCGTGACCAGGCCTATCGTCTACGAACCGAATCAAAGTACTGGCAGGAGTGCCCACTGCACACGGCGACTCGGGGAAGCGCCTCGCGAGATCAGGGTGGTCCTGAAAACGTCTGTCAAGTAGCGCGCAAAGTAGGTGTACCACGTCGATATTAGCCCACTCATTATTGCCGCCAACATTATAAGTATCACCAACTGACCCTCGAGCTATTACTGAGTCTATCGCGCGGCAGTGGTCTTGCACGTAGAGCCAGTCACGAATCTGTTTCCCGTCACCATAAATCGGAAGCGGACGCCCTGAGAGAACATTTAGAATACATAACGGAATCAATTTTTCAGGAAATTGATATGGGCCGTAGTTATTTGAACAATTACTCGTCGTCACCCGAAGCCCAAATGTTCGGTTGTAGGAGCGCACCAGGTGGTCTGATGCCGCCTTGCTCGCTGCATAGGGTGAGTTCGGTGCGTATGGTGTGCGCTCATGGAAAGCAGGTTCTTCTGATTCCAGGGTGCCGTATACCTCATCAGTAGACACATGGTGAAAGTGACCGCCAATCAGAGACTCGCCATCACACCAAACCGATTTGCACGCCCTCAAGAGGGTATGCGTACCGACTATATTTGTTTCAATGAATGCGTCCGGGCCATCAATTGAACGGTCAACGTGGCTCTCCGCTGCAAAGTGAACCAGTAGCTCGATCTGATGTTCGCGCAGTACCGACTCGACGAGCTGGGCATCACAGATCGAGCCCTCAATAAACATAAGGCGAGGGTCATCATCAAGCTCAACAAGATTGGCACGATTGCCTGCGTAGGTGAGCGCGTCCAATGCGACGACACGATCTACCTCCGAAGACTTGAGTCGGTGGTGGACATAGTTCGAACCTATGAACCCTGCCGCGCCAGTTACCAGAATATTCATGTGGATATGGTAGTTCTTAGCGTCCCGAGGGGCCAGCCTTTATGCGTTCGAGTACGCTGCGTAATTCAGCCCTCCAGCTGTGCGTGGCCCCGCAGTCCGGGGGGCCTTTGGGAGTACGCTCAAGGACACTATATGCTGGTCGACGCGCTGCGGTGGGGTACTCGGCTGCCGTAATCGGCGTGACTGTAGCTCGCTCAGGGATGAGACTAAGCTCGACCCCTATCTCCCGAATCGCTTCAGCAAACTCGAACCAGCTGAGCTCACCGCCATCGGTAAAATGATAGATCCCTGCTGCGCTGTCGGTCGCTATCAGCTGTGCTATATATCTGCACAAGGTATGCGCAGAGGTAGGAGAGCCGATCTGGTCACACACCACCCGCACGTTACGCCCTTCTGACATCAAACTTAGCATCGTCTTCACAAAGTTCTGACCGTACTCGGAGTAGAGCCATGACGTTCGAACGACGATCCCGCTAGAGGGCAGGCAAGACGTCACCTGCATCTCTCCTGCGAGTTTGCTTGCCCCATAGACACTGAGCGGTCCAGTCTCTGAATCTACTGAGTATGGCGAGGTAGCGTCACCATCAAAAACAAAGTCGGTAGAGATATGTAGTAGCCGGCACGAATTGCCTTGACACCAGTCGGCTAGTAGGCCAACGGCTTTTTCGTTCACACGGTATGCGGATTCTTGGTCGGACTCTGCTTCGTCAACTCTCGTATACGCAGCAGTATTTAGAATATAAGCGGGACGTAGGTCGGCTAGATACTTTTGGACTTCCAGAGGGTCAGCTATGTCTAGCTCACGCCTTCCTACCTCAATAAGCTCATAGCGACCACTGAGCATAGGCCCCTCCCACTGCTGTGAGAAGACGGTACCCATCTGACCATGACAGCCGGTGAGCAAGAGTGTAGGACGATTCATGGATACGTTGGGATAGCCTCTAACACAGAGGCCTTCCTGTCCTTTTCAGACAACAAGGGCTCTTCAGAATTATTCGGCCACTCGATCCCTATATTTGGGTCGCTCCACAACAAGCTATGGCCATCTCCAGCTGAATAATAGGCTGTGCACTTATAAGCAAGGTCGGCCGTGTCCGAGGTCACGTAGAACCCATGAGCAAAGCCCGGTGGGATCCAGAGCTGCTTATTATTCTCAGACGACAGGTAATCCCCAACCCACCTGCCAAAAGTGGGCGAGCTCCTTCTTAAATCGACGGCAACATCGAATACCTCTCCAGACAGGACCCTGACGAGCTTGCCCTGTGGGTTCTCGAGCTGGAAGTGAAGTCCCCTCAGGGTATTGCGCCGAGAGCGGCTGTGATTGTCTTGCACAAATTCAACCTCCAACCCTCGGTTTCTAAAGTGAGATAATCGAAACGTCTCCATGAAGAACCCGCGGTCATCGCCATGGGTATGGGGCTCGAGTAAGAGGACCTCTGGAATATCTGTTTCAGTAATGATCATCCGACAGATTTAGGCTAAGGTTGATTTAGGATTCTCTCAAGATAGCGACCGTAAGCGCTATTACCGAGGCCTCGTGCCAGCCCCGCTAATTGATCAGAAGTAATCCACCCTTGACGGTAGGCGACCTCCTCCGGGCAACCGATCTTGAGGCCCTGGCGCTCCTGCAGAACGCGTATAAAGTTCGATGCATCAAGCAGCGACTCAAAGGTACCGGTATCGAGCCAAGCCGTGCCCCTGTCGAATAATTCAACCTTTAATTCATCTCTGCGCAAGTACTCTTTGTTCACGTCTGTGATCTCGAGCTCTCCCCTTGGAGAGGGGCTAATCGATTTAGCTATGTCAATCACATCATTGTCATATATGTATAATCCTGTCACTGCATAGTTCGATTTGGGCGCGTCAGGCTTCTCTTCTAAGTCGACTGCTTCCCCCTCAGAGTTAAGGACAACAACGCCATAGCGATTTGGGTCGATGACGTAGTACCCAAATACAGTCGCGCCATGATCTTGGAGTACAGCATTTTTGAGTGTTTCTTCCAAACGGTTTCCGTAAAAAATATTGTCACCAAGAATAAAGCAAACACGGTCTGACGCGATAAAGCTCTCACCTATCAAAAACGCCTGAGCCAAACCCTCCGGCCTAGGCTGGATAGCATATGACAGATTAATCCCCCACTGAGCGCCGTCGCCGAGCAGATTTTGGAACAACGACTGATCATGTGGAGTAGTTATAATTAAGATCTCAGTAATCCCGGACTGCATCAACGTTGTTAGGGGATAATAAATCATAGGCTGGTCGTATACAGGGAGGAGCTGTTTACTAACAGAAATTGTCGTTGGGTGTAACCTGGATCCTGTTCCACCAGCTAAGATAATACCCTTTGTGCGACTTCCCACCTTTAACTCTGTAGTCATGATCAGTTCTTCTCAATAGATGCAATAATATTTGGCATCTCTGACTCTAGCGTCGCGGTTGCCAGAAAGTTATACAGAGAAAATTGCGTCTGATTATCTTCTGGCACATCGTTAACTAATTTACGGTAAAGTCCCAGCCCGATCTGATTCCTAGTTATACCAATCACGTTTAATATCTGAGCAAATAGTGCCCCGCAATATAAGGCTTTCCTCGGAATCCGTAGTAGTGGCTTTCTTCTTTCGAGGCTACGATAAAGAGCATCTTCGATTCGGTTAGGGGTATAGCCCTGGCCATCTGTTACCGTAAATACCGTGCGTATCGATTTTTGGAAATTTGCCTCGGCGGCGAGGATTGCTGCCTCGCATAGATCAATAACCGATATCAATGGAAAGCGCCGCTTCAGCAGAGGCAGTGAAGGCATCAGGCCTTTTTTACCAAGGCGTATAAAGACGGCCAAGTTATTCCGCATTCCTGGGCCATAGACAGTGGCCGGGCGTAAGACAAAAACACTCGTATCAGGACAATTTGAGCTATGTGAAAACAAGAAATCTTCTGCAGACCTTTTGCTCTTAGCATAGTGTGAAGTCTCTGGTTGTGACGCCAATATACTGCTGAAGTAAATAAATTTGCTGACGCCTGCATCTACGCCTGCTAAGAACACCGTTTTTGTTCCCTCAACGTTTACTTTAAGGGTTTCCTCTAAATCGCCTAACCGAGAGTGAGCTAATCCGGCTACATGAAAGACAACGCTCACGTTTTGACAAGCAGATTTCAGCAAGCATGGCTGGTCTAATTCACCTTCGATCCAATCGCATTCATCAACCAGTCCGCAGAATGCAGAATTGAACGGCTGCCTCGCAAAGACACGCACGCAGTATCCATGATTGACCAACGATTTGACGAGCTGAGTCCCAATAAATCCTGTAGCGCCAGTAACCAACACTTTGTTACGCGACTCAATAGCGTTCAAACCCACTTCCAACCATGAATATTAAAGAATCTGATAGCAGAACGTAGAAACAGCAATATATGCTTAAATCCTTTTTGAGCAGCATTTCCACCAGCGTGAGTAATCCTCATGGCTGGCACGAATGCAAGCTTACCGATTCGATTAAGGCGCAGAGAAAGGTCAAAGTCCTCAAAGTAAAGGAAAAACTTCGAATCAAAGCCGGATGCAAGGTCAAAAGCGGCATCTTTGCACATCATAAAGCAGCCGCTGACAATGGGAACTCCAATATAAGGCTGATCCGAGACAATATCCCGCATCTCATATCTGGACAAAGCGCCTTGGTAAATGCGTTTTAAAATAGAAGGGCCAAAACCTCTCAAAAACAATACAGCAAGTGAGGGATAGCGTTTGCATAAATACGATGGCTCTTTATCAGCGCCAGTGCAAGCGGGTGAGGCAAGCACTGCATCCTCATGCTGTGTCAAAAATCTCACCCCTTGATATAGGGCGTCTGGAGCAAGGCGAACATCTGGGTTCATGAAAATATGAACCCCATCCCGCTGCCTTGAAAAGGCAAGATTCTGGGCGCCACCATATCCGATGTTGCCATGCCCAGAAATAATATTGAGCGTGACATCTACGACAGAAGAATATTCCCTTAGGCAAGATTCAAACTGATTGCGTTCTAACTGCGGACCTCCATTGTCTACAATCGTAATTGAAATGCGCTCTTCTTGAGCTATTTCGTGCAGATAAAATGCCACAGATTCAAGAATCGATATCAAACAATCCTTGAGTTCCGATACCGGCGTGTCATATGCAACTATCGCTACAGAAACCGGAGCCGGGCTAAAGGAGCTCGGTTCTTTTGGGCTGAATTCCAAGATAAGTTAATCCATAAATACCGGTTACATCGGCCAGAAACTTTCTAGATCCACCTAGGATTATGGTCAGATGATCAGGCTGTCGCGCGCGAGATTAAGGCCTTTACTCTTAAATTCCTCGGCTAAGCGATTGAGTTCAGCTAAATTATCCTCTTCGTTATTGATCGCCTTTCCGTCCTTAATGAGCTTTTGCCCAATTTGCTGAAGGTGCTCCCAAGCGAACGCCGCCCAATCTTTAGGGGATTTCTTGCCTTCCAGAGACGCCAAGATAAAGAGTTGTTGGATTCGGCTAAACTGCAATCCTCCTCCAATAATTGGGCTAGCAAGAACATTGACGTCAACACCATATTTGCTCTGCGCCATAATTGAGCGATTTAGGGCTTTTGCATTATCAGTAGATTCTTGACAAGCAGCGTCGTCTTGTAAACATACGACTGCTTCCTTCGCGATTAGTACATTGACTGCCTGAAATATTGTGGCTATGTCAAAGCCTCTCTTAGTGAGCTCTGATTCAAGGTCTGAAATTTTTGTGGCGGGGTTTAACGCCAAATAATCAATTATGGGATTGTAGATCTCTTCCTTAAGCGTGATGGATCCACGCGGACCAGAAATCTTTAGTTCGATATCAGATTTATGTTTGGTGAGCATCACACGAAGTAATCGAAACTGCTCGAGTTGCTCGACTCTGGAGATCTTTTGCAAGCCTTTGACCCAGTAGTCCCTCCGGAACTGCTGATCTGTCATAAAGTCTCTAACGGATTGATAAAGTATAGGGTCCGAAATCTTTGAAAGTAACTCCTGTTGCTCGTCACTTACGTTAATGACGTCAATATGTTCGGCCATCGCAGCAGAACATGCGTATGTGAGCTTTGCTGCCGCCAGCTCGGAGGCCATGGTTTCGAAGTGAATGGGATTCCAGTCCTTGTTAAAATATTCATGGGCAAGGTAGTGTCGGTTAAGACCGCTCATCCTCTCAAGGCGCTTCGCTACATTCGGATTGTTCTTCAAATAGTTCGGCTCAGACTTCAAAAGCTCTTCAGCGAATCTAACAGCACCATCTATCCGGTTAACGATACCCTCCCCCTCAGAACCAATTATATTGGCGTGCTGCGTCATTAGATGTCGCATTGGCGCGAAGGCCGACCATCCAGGTAGGGTGTTGTAGCTAATGTACAGAACGCCACCGAGATTCAGTTTCTGCTTTACGAACTCAACGATTGCCCTTTGATTTTCGGAAGAGATCCAGCTCCAAACCCCGTGCAGTCCAATAAAATCAAAGTTTGGTAGATCGCTTCGAGACAAAAACTCTTGAAAAGAATCATCATATAAGGAACAGGGCGAGCCCGAGTTCGCAGCTAGGCCCGAGGCGAATGATGCTTGGGCCGGGTTGAAGTCTGTACCGTACCACTCAATGTTTGATGATGAGCCGTGAACAACAGCGCTAAGCCCTTGGCCGAACCCCAACTCACATGCTGTTTTAATCTTGGGAAAAACCAAGCCCTTGGTAAGAAACGCTTGCTTAGCGTGGGTCGGGCAAAGTTCCCGATAGTATCCAAATGTATACCCAATGTCCGAGACGTAACCGGAGGTCCAGTCGCTCATCTTAGTTCTCTCCCCAAAACCGTTTAATGAGAAATAAAACCTGCGTATCAGTCGAAGTTAATAGTATCGCCTAAGCCTTCAATTTCAACGCTTTCCTCTTCGGGCACCTGCCCATCTTCTAGCGTTTGCTTCAACGCTCGGCCGTATGCAAGTCGGGCCGTACGTAAGGCAGCTGCCTGCGCATTCAAACGAGCGAGCTCGCTGTCTACGAATCTCAAGCTGGCAATTTGCGCCTTGGATTCATCAGATAGACTCTCAATATCGTACTCAGCGCCATCAATAGTTATAGTGGTCATTGCTTTATCTCCCCTTTTTGACATCCAGTCTATGGCTACTATCTTGTCTCAATTGTATCAATCATTTTGAGGTTGCTGTTAGTTGGTCGGAATCACATCGAAAGCAAAAGAAACGCGCTCATCGCTAGAGGCAGTGGGTACCGTCTCGTGGAACAGAGAAGAAGGAAATATACATATATCTCTCTCAACTACCGGAATTATTTTTTCAGGTGGACTAGCTCTGAGTTCGGGATAGCGCGGCCCTGCGACAGAAAAGCCAATACCCCCTTCCACGGAGCTACTAGATTCCCGTGCTGGGACACTTAAATAAAAGCTTCCGCTTAACCAGCCTTCTTTATGGTTATGTGAGTCCAAGTTTCCTCCTCCTTTTATGCTGACGAGCCAGCCGAACAAACTATAGCGCTTGGGCCACTTTACGAGGAACCCCTCACTTGATTGAGCAAACTTCCCTCTGTATTGCGAGATTTTACGCTCTATGCACTGTCTTAAGGGAACAACAAATGGCTCATTCAACAGAAATATATTTCCAGATGACTGCGAGCCACGGTTCAGTAGAGATTGACTCCGAAAGTCACCCTTGCTGCTATGGTGGTATTTGATCAATTCGGCAGATAGCTCGGCGGTAAACCCGTCGGACTCCTCGATCCGATCGAGCGAAATATAATCCATCGGATTATTGCAAAAAGTGTTTTGAAAACTCTCGTTAAAGTGAAGGTTCGCATGGGCCACAATACCGCCAATCAGCGGATTATTTAAACCCATGTTCGTAAGTTCGGCGTAAAACCGTTTGAATTCTTCTGGGCGATCCAGACAAAGCAAGCATTCGAGATAATGGCTCTGGCTAAGTCCCAAGCTGCTCTTCGCCAAAAATTTTGCGGCCTCTTCCCAGTTCCTATCTGCTAAGTACAAGTTCCCCAAATAATAGGGTGAGCTTTGGTTTGTTGGTTCCAGCTCAATAACTTTTTTAAAGCACTGCGCTGCGTCAAGAGGCCTATTCTTTTCTGTGTAAGCGAGCCCAAGCGCTTCGATTGCATTCACCATCTCCGGGTCAAGTTCAATAGCATTTTTGAAGCAGGCTATTGCGTCATTTAACCGCCCCACCATCATGTAAGTGTTACCTAGATTCGCTGGATATACTGGTGAAGCTGGTAAGGCGTTAATGAGAAACTTAAAGATCTTTACCGCATCTTCTATGTCGCCATTTGCCTTATGTGACAGACCCAACACATTCCAGCCTGTTCCCTTATGCGGAAATCTCTTGGTGTACTCCTTTCCAAGCCTTATTGCATTAGCGTAATCCTTTTGTTCATACGCTGCTATGACTCTATTGAGCTCTTCCACTTCGTCCATAGTTTGTTTTTATGTCTGTTCAGTGAGTTTTACCCAAATATGCGAGCGAATTCCGTTCACGTCTACACTTACGAATATAGAGGCATTTACTAGATAAAAAAAACCCCCTTACCCTGACGGTAAGGGGGTTTTTTGTTTTGCCATTTGCGCCTAAGCTGTTATGACAGGTCAACGTCGCTCGTTGCAATCACGGCGCCCGCCAGAGTCGCTATACCACTCAGCTTAACAAGCTGAACTACGGCAAGCGATCCGGATCCAAAGTATCCATCATCTGGAACCGCCGTATTCGTGGTGGCCATACCGATATAGGAGTTAGTGTTGTCATCCCATGCAACCAAGAATCGATCGCCAACACTCAATGCACCACCAGTCATAAGCTGAAAGCCTCCACCGTACTCTAGCGCAGTCTCTACTTGGTCTGTAGATGTATAAGCCGTCGTCGTACTCAGAATGATACCGTGAGAGTTCGCTGTCAGTGCTCCCATATCAGTCGAACCCGTGATGTCATTCCATATCGCGCCAGCAGCAGAAGCGTCAGCACCGTCATCCAAAAGGATCAGGTTCGCACCACTATCCAGGGTAGCCGAGATATCGAAGTCAATCTCCATCGCAGTATCCCAGTCAGTGATAATCGCACTGTTTGTGACTAACTGATTTGTGGCAGTGAACTTCACTAAATCAGCATCTCCACCATCACCTGTGACACCAACTGTGAGTGTATCAACACCAGTACCAAGCGTGATGATATCCACACCATCGCCGGTCTTAATAGTGTTGGCACCCTTGGTAGCAACAATCGTGTCAACACCCGTACTAGTACCTGTGTAGGTATCAGCGCCCTGACCAAGAGTAATGATCATCGCGCCGGTACCATCAGTCTTGATGGTATAAGTACCATTGGACTCAGCCGAAACATCCAATGTCAGTGCGTCATCGTCCATCGAGGTATAGTCGAATGTCATCGACTTGCCCGATGCTACCACCGCATCAGCAATCGTAGCCGTCGTAGTGACGGTACCACCACCAGTACCGGTAGTCTTGATTGTCTCAATCGCGCTCACACTATTAAGAAGTAACGTGTCTGAAGCATCTACTGCAACTTCCAACGTATCCGACGTCCCGGTACCACCGGTGATTGTTGACGCATTGTCATCAAGTTCACTACTTGCAGCTTGAACGGTCAAGTTCTTGGTGTATTTAGCTGCGTCTACGGTGTTTGCCGCGCCGTCAGCTGCAAGAACGACGGTGGCGTTATTCGTGAAGCCAGCGCCCAGAGTCAACGTATCAGCAGTATCGTTATCGGTGAAAGTAATCGTGGCAATACCGGCCGCTGCCGCGCTTGCACCAAGCGTAAAGGTACCCGCGTTATCTCCATTCATCGTAATCGCTTCTACGCCAGTCACGTTTGTGAAGTCGGAGTCCCGTACAGTCGAAGCATTCGTGTATTGAATTGTATCCGTACCGGCTCCAGCAGCTACGGTATCGTTCTGATCAAGCGCACCATTGGTTGACTTAATCGTATCGGCACCAAGACCAGACGTAATGTTGTCATTGCCTGAGCCAACAGTAATGATGTCATTACCCTCAGCTGTGGTAATGGTGTTGTTACCACCTGTACCAGTGACCGTGATCACGCCAGTAGTTACGTCGTGTACCTGTAGTGTGTCGTTGCCTTGACCAAGAGTGATAATGTGGTTGCCAGAACCCTTCAGCTTCACTGTGTAGGCACCGTCCGTCTCAGCGGAAAGATCTAGCGTCAGTGCCGTTGAAGTCAATGACTCGGCGTTAACGGTTATCGAGCCGCCAGCGGCGTTGGCACCGTCATTAAGAGCAATACCAAACGCGTTGTTCCCAGTGGTAGTGAATGTTTCAATACCAGACCAATTAGCTGAGTCAGCAACTACAAGGTCATTACCACCAGTAGCGATCTTCAATACATCCGACGAACCTGAACCGCCTTTCAGTGTGCTTGCGGTTGTATCCAGTTCGTCGTCTCCAGCAACTATTGTCACTGTAGCGGATGAAGCCGAAGCATCTACGGTGTTGGCAGTATTGTCAGCATCAAGATTTACGGTAAGAGCATTCGTAAAGTCTGCGCTTACAACTAACTTGTCGACCGCAGTTGTGTCGGCAAGAGTCACGGTAGCAATACCTGCCGCTTGAGCTTTGGTGCCAAGAGTAGCGCTAGTCATTCGAGCCCCAGCAGTCGAGGTGAGAGTTTCTACGCTAGTCAACCCGGCAAAGTCGGTGTCTACCAAGGTAAACCCGTCTGTTGAGATTTCCAGGATATCTGTACCCGTACCGCCGTTGATTGTGTCTGCGGAGGTAAAGTTACGTGAAGTAGTAACTCCAGAAGCAACCGACGGCCCTGTGCCTACGATCGTATCGTTACCCGCTCCTGCGGTCACAATATCTGTTCCCGTGCCGAGAGTAATGATATCGGCACCACCACCGGTTGTAATGGTGTTGTTACCCTTAGTGGCAACAACAGTGCTAACGCCCGATGCACCAGTATGGGTATACGTGTCGTTACCCTGCCCCAAGGTAATGATGTGTGCGCCAGTCGCGTCAGCCGTAATCGAGACGGTACCGTCCTTCTCAGCCGCTGCGTTTATTGTGTATGCATCATCATCACCAGCGGTTAGATCGAAAGCGAGGTTCTTGCCAGAAGCAATAAGCCCGTCTGCCGTGGTGATTGAAAAACCACCGGTCGCGCCAACGGCTGTAATCTTCTCAACACCTGTGATGCCGCTAGTCAAAACTACATCCAGACCAGCGGTAGTGGTGATTTTCACTTCGTCTGCTGTTCCGGTACCGCCTTTTATCGTAGCGGCTGTGGTGTCTAGCTCATCATCAGCAGCAGTGACAGTGAGGGTTCCCGTGTAAGCGGAAGCGTCAACCGAGTTCGCATTTGAAGCGTCAGAGTCGAAATCAACAGTTAATGCGTTAGTGAAGCCCGATTTGACAGTAATCGCATCATTACCACCGGTATCAGTGAGTGAGATCTTAGTGATACCAGCTGCTGCAGCTAGCGTGTCAACAGTAGCAATCAGAAGCTTATCGGCAGCCGCAGTTAACGTTTCAACGTTAGTGACGTTCGTGAAATCGGCATCCACAACTGAAGAATCATTAGATAAGCTAATTGAGTCTGTGCCCGCACCACCGTCGATAACATCCGCCGATGTGAAGCTGGCCGTTGCGATGTTGATGGTGTCGTTGCCAGCACCGGCTTCGATTGTGTCTCCAAGGTTACTGGAGGAGGACGCCGTTATGATATCGGCACCGCCGCCGCCTTTGACAACCACCTTAGCGTCAGCCTCTGGACTAGCATCTATGGTCGCAACGCCAGTAGTCAGCGCAGTAGCATCAACCGTAATGGTTTGATACGACGTCGAGCTCGTGTAGGTTGCGTTGGCGTCGTTTAACGCAATAGATTGACTGGCTGTTGTACCCGCGATCTTAACCGTCTCAACGTTCGTCACGTTGGCCATCCTCGCAGTTACAATTGCGTTGCCGTCTGCTGTAATTTGGAGAACGTCGGACGTACCCTTACCACCGGTTACGGTGTGAGCCTTCGTATCGAACTCGTCGCCGTCAGCCTTGACCGTGAGAACGCCCGCGTATGACGCATTGGCAACAACCGAGTTAACGACATTGGTGTCATCGTCAAAGTTGACTGTGACAGCAGAAGGCCCATCTGCATCTATCGCAACAGTGTCGGTGTCGCCGCCAGCGGCCCCCGTCAGTGTAACCGTAGTGATACCAGCAGCTGCAGCAAGGTCACCCAAGGTGATGTCCAAGTCCTTGTTCGCTGCAGCAGTTATTGCCTCAACGTTTGTAGCCTTGGTAAACATCGCGTCAGTCACAGTAGCGTCTGCTGAAAACTTGACCGTGTCAGTACCTGCCCCGCCGTCGATATCGTCGGCAGCTGTGAGGTCGGCGGTAGCGTCTACAACAATGGTATCGTTGCCGGCATTACCGTGTACCGTGTCGCCGAAATTCGCGGACGAAGACAGAGTGATGATATCGGCTGCGCCACCACCCTTAAGAATAACCTTTCCGTCCACCTCGAGTGCCGCATCTAGTGTGGCCACACCAGTGGTTAAACCAGACGCATCTACAGTCAGTGTCTGATAGACGGTCGCGCTAGTGTATGTAGCGTTGGCGTCTGCCAGAGTTACGGTATTGCTTGCAGTTGTACCGACAAGGTTTATTGTTTCAATGTTAGTTACTGCAGACAGATCCGAAGCAGTAGCGCCATCTGCAGTAATGTTTAGAACATCTGAAGTACCTTTACCACCGGTAATTGTTGACGCTCTCGTGTCTAACTCATCACCATCCGCGTTAACGGTCAGGACACCAGCATAGGACGCATTCATTGCAATGCTGTTTGCGTTAGTCGCGTCGCTGTCGAAATTAACAGTCAAGGCACTTGGGCCGTCTGCGTCAACAGCGATCGAATCATTACCGCTCGTGTCGGTAAAAGTCACTGTTGTTACACCAGCGGCTGCGGCAAGGTCGCCCAGGGTTCCCGCGATATTGACGTTGGTTCCCGCCGTGACCGTCTCGACACCTGTCACTAGTGTGAAATCGGCGTCAACCAGTGCAGACTCATCTGTAGAGAAGCTGATAGCGTCTGTGCCGTCTCCACCCTTGACTGTGTCAGCTTTGGTTAGCGCGCCACCAGGGAATGAGAGGGTGTCGTTGCCAGCACCACCTTCTAACGTATCGGTGCCTCCGGAACCACCACTGAGCGTATCTGCGCCAGCGTTACCATGTATGGTGTCATCTCCGGCGCCACCAGTAATGATGTCAGCCCCAGATCCGCCCTTCATTGTTACGTCAACGGTTGCTCCAGCGGCGGAGGAAACACTAACGACGCCCGAAGCAGAAGTTGCATCGACGAGAGTTATGGCTGCATTTACACCATTTGTAATGGTCAGGTTCGCATCACCACCAATATTCAAGGTGGTTGTTCCAACACCTGCGGTGTTCAGATTAGTGATTGTACTGGCGAGCGACTGCGACGTGATGGTCACAGTCTCTAATTTAGCGGTACCCGCTGTATCAGTCAGAATCAAGTCAGCAGCGCCGTAATTATTTACCGTTACTGCAAGGTCGTCAGCAGAACCTGAAAGAGTAGCATTCGTGAAGTTCAGAGTAGTGTTGTTGGTCCCTGCGGAATTTATGCTAACAGCAGGGATAACGCCCAAGTTATTGACCGTGAGAGTGTTAGTGCTCGATTCATTAGAGAGCTGGGTCATTCCGGAGATGTCGCGCGCATCCACAGTGAGCGCACCAGTAGCAGTGAACGTAATATGCTCGATGTTACTGATGTTAGGACGTATAGACTCTGCACCAATAGTCGCAGTCAGGTTGTCTGTGCCGGCGCCACCATCGAGCGTGTCAGAAGTATCTAACGAACCCGCTGTAGAAGCGTCGAAAGTGTCATCTGCCGCAGTGCCAGTGAAATTGTTTACGCCAGTTGTAAGGGTCTTAGTGACCGGATCAACCACCACAGGAGCTGGAGTGAGGGCTGTATCTACAGCGCTCTTGCCGGTATCAACTGTAGCGTCGCTAGACGTTACGGAAGCCGGAATTGCCCAAGAGTCAGCTGCTTCAGAGGTAATGGTGTGATAGGTCGCAACCTCAACTCGATGGTTGAAAAGAGCGGCAGAGGTGCCGAAGGATGAGTGAGTCTCGGGCAGCGCCGCTAGATAGGTAGCAGCCTCAAGGATTACCGCGCCTCGGCTTTGTCCGCCGTTGAGCATACCTTCGATAATTGTTACGCCTTCAGCTTTTGCCGCAGCGCTTGCCTCGGGTACCAAGTTGCCTAGGAATTCGGTACCAAATTCAGTGGCAGTTTGAAAAGTTGGATAGGTCGCCTTGAAAGACGCAGAATCAGCGAGAGTGTTCGCAATGTCTAGAAGCGATGAGCCTGAGGTAGACAGAGCGACCAGCTCCGACAGCAATGTAGTGCCTGGCGCAGCGTTATTTGCTGCAACAACAAGCTCCATGATGTCTTGACGAGTTTCAGCTGTAATAGCCATTTAATACTTTCTCCTTGAGATCGAAATCAATTTTCTAACGTTAGATGGCTCAAGACCGCAGGGTCCCTCTTTTCCGCAGCGCTTCCAGCTATCCTCGCTTTCCAGCTCGCCGAACCCGTTGGGCCCAGACGAGAGGGAAACGCCGAGGAATTCCTTGAAAAACCTCTATCGGCTTTCACCAAAATTTTTTACGCACCTAAAAGTATAGGGCGACACAGCCTGAGCACCATGTGATCTAAATCACATGGAACGCCCAGATCTACGCACTTACTGAGTGCAAAGGAGGTGTGGGAGCAAATCCACTCTTAGGTATTTCACGCGCACCGCACCTCTCCACAAAGTGAGATATCGGCGCGATATTACAGACACTTAAGCGTCAAAACAACATTAATACACACTTTTTCAAGAACATTTCGTAAGCTTCTATTTTTACTCTAAATTTTGCAGCAAAAAACATCGGAAAAAAGATGAAAATAATGCGTCCGGACATCGCACAGATCTGAATCAGACTCTACTGCAAAAACAAGGCAAGTTTTTGCGAATAATTGATCATTTTTATTCAAAAGTTGAACCTTATCCCGAGAGCGCCGGCAGCATCATCCACGTCGAATAGCCCCAAATTAGATTGCTGTTCCTGATAATAAAAATTCGCATATAAATCAATATCTTGACCCAGTATATCGTAGGGCCTGACGTACTGGATAGACACGGTACCCCGATCAATACGCCGCCGGGAATTGCTCTCAAGAAGCTTTGTATACCCCGAATCATCAAGCAGAGAGGCCAGCTCAATCCGAGTCGCGAAGACTCCGCCCAGACCAAACCACTGCCATTCACCGAGGAGCTGCCATCCGAGCCGATCCCCTCCCAACCTTACCTCATCGATTGCTAGGTTGTTGATTAAATTAACCTCGACAGAGAATGAATGGTCCTCGAGGCTTTCGGGAGTGCAGCGGGCACCAGCGCCCAGCTTGAACTCTATGCCGTCAAGGAGGCGCTGTGTGTGCCAGACCTGATGCTGCAGCGCCCCCGCCACGTACTCTGAACAAACCGACATTCCCCCACTCAGATCCAATCTTCCACGGAGGTCGGTACCAGTGAACAATGCCTTACCGCCAAAAGAAAGGTGGCTAAAACCGGCGCCCTGCGCTGAGCCTGCCTGAAGCCCAGCTCGACGGCGGCTGTATCTGCCCGTAATTTCAAAGACATCCGAAAAATCATTTTCGCTGAACCTGCTCCGAACGCGCCCGGAGAGCGTGTGCTGCATGCCCGGGGCGAGCCTAATTTGCTCTGCGAGTATACCGAGATTTGCAAACCCACCGCTTGCCGCACGATATTCCTCACTAAGGGCAAGGAAGATGGGCTCGCCAGATAGGGTGAGCGCAATCCGATCGCTCCTAGGGCCGCCATTCAAATTATTGTCATACCC
>MDSZ01244394.1_pt1 | contig 16570 bp, 15 predicted proteins | sample 811201 | NCBI WGS metagenome assembly MDSZ01 (sample SAMN05326647, study PRJNA326480) | marine metagenome | isolation source: seawater | place: Indian Ocean: North | collected 2010
GAATGATAATAATAAGGAACATTATTATTTAGAGTTTGGGGTTTATCAAGGTAGAAGTGCTAATTATTTTTCTAAATTTGTAAATAAGTTTTATTGTTTTGATAGTTTTGAAGGTTTGAGGGAAGATTATGTGGGAACAAATTTTCCAAAAGGTTCTTTTAATTTAAATAAAAAAATTCCTAATCTTAATTCAAATGTTGAACCAATCATTGGTTGGGTTGAAGATACTTTAGATGATTTTCTAATAAAACATAATCCAAAAATAAACTTTGTTCATTTTGATATGGATAATTATATTCCAACAAAGTTTACGTTAGAAAAAATAAAACCTTATTTAGTAAAAAATTCTACATTAATTTTTGATCAACTTTATAATTATCAAGGATGGAAATATGGAGAATTTAAAGCATTAATGGAAGTATTTAAAGAAGATGATTTTGAATATAAAGCTTTTAATCTCTATGGAAAACAATGTGTTATTCAAATAAAATAAAAAAGATTTTTACAGATCTTGGTTCCAGTCTCGTCCTCTATCCGTCACGCTATTGACGCTTACATATGTTTGCTGTATTTTGAAATTAAAATTACCATTTATGGCAGTCAATTATTCAAAGAAATTATATAATCTTGCTCAAAAAACGTTTTATGGCAGGTATTATTATACTGGAGAAACACGGAGCTCAATTCATTTAATTCGTTTATTTATAAATAAAATTTTAGTTTTTTATTTAAATTTTAAAATTAGTTTAATTAATAAAAAAAGAGTTTTTTTTAGGTTAAGTAATTATTTTAAGATTAAAAAAAAAGGACATTCTAGTCCTAGTTTTAAGGTAAATATTGACAACAATTCACTTGAAAAATATTCAAAAAAATTAAAAGAAGAAGGTTATGTTTTTATCGAAAATTTTTTAAATGAAGACTATTATAAAAATATTGTTAACAATTGGCCGGATATAAATAATTTTATTCACACCAATAAAATAATCAAATTTTATTCAGTAGGGTTTAAATTTTTGCCGAAAAAAAAAAATTCTGAATTTAACTTAGAAAAAAATTACCTTTTTAACAATAACGAAATTAAAAATATCTACTCACAATTCATGTCAAATGAATTTGAAAAAACAGTTAATACTTTGATTAATGATCAAAATAATAAATATTCTATAATTGAAATTCTATGTACTATTGCAAAAAATAAATCATATTTGATACCTCATATGGATACTGTTGCTCAAGATAAAGATCTCAAAAGTTATTTTAATTTTATTTATTTTGTCGATGGATGTAATATTAATACAGAGCTTTCTGGAGCAACAGGAATGTATACGGATAATGAATTTAAAAATCCATTATTTATTCCAAATACATTAAAAAATTCATGTTTAATTTACAATTCAACTAACAAATTTTATCATGGATTTCAAAAGATAAACACACCGAATAATGTTACAAGAAAGACTATTAATTTTCATTTTGCCTCAGTGGATACATAAGACTAACTTATTTAAATAAAAGTAAAGCAATTAGATAAATTAGCAACGGGAGTAATTACTGTTGAATTATGTAACCCTTATACTTTTGGTGGTTGCTTACATTATTGAAGTTGATTTTATCATGAAAAAACTTTAAGAGATTATTTTTCTATACAATTGTAATATAGTATCTATCTTAATATTTAACAATTTTTATCTGTGAATAAAAAATAATGAGAAATATAATATTTAAAATTCAACAAACATTATCAATATATTTAGTAATATTTGCATTAAAAATAAAAGCATATGATTTATGTGCATTGATAATGTGGTTAAATATTAAAAAAATTAAAAATATAAATGTAAATTATAAAAATACAAATTTAAAAAAAGTTTTAGTTTTTCCTAAAAGTGGTGGAAATGAAGATTTATTCCAAGCATTTAAAAACAAAAAAAATAACAATATAATTTTTTTCCGTATACCAAGAAGATTTTTAAAAGGTATCCATTTATATTATTTTAAGGATACTCTTATAAATGACTATTTTACAAAAATAAAAAGACGTGAAAAAATTTATAAAAAAAAGGCATATGTCAAATCGTTAACAAAAATATTTAATTCTTTAAATAAATTTATAAATTTTGATAGTTTAATAAGTTTTAATATTTTTTACTATGCTGAAAAATATTTAGATGAGGTTTGTAAGAATTTAGATAAAAAATTTATTATTCTTCATAAAGAGTCCACATTTACCCCTTTAGAGGAAAAAGGTGCAATTAAAATATATGGGGAAAATAATGATAAATCGTTTGCAAATAAAATTTCAGTTTATTCTAAATCTCAAAAAGAAATTTTGATTAAAAGCAAAATTGCTGATAAGAAACAGGTCGTTGTTAATGGTTGCCCTAGATCTGATTATTCTTTTAAACTAAGAAAAGCAAAGCCACAAAACGATTTAATTGTTTATTATTTAATTGATAAAAGAAGATCACAGAATTTACTTTCAAAAAAAAATAGATTTAATTGGGATAAATTATACTCCCAAACTTTAAAATATCTTTTAGAATATACAAAGAATAATCCTAATATTAAATTAATTCTTAAGGGAAAAACAGGAGTTCACAATAGTCTTAAAAATTCCAAATTTCTTAATGAAAACTGTATTTTTATTGATGGAGGAACTGGTGAAAAACTTCTAAAAAAAGCAAAGGTGGTTATAGCTTTTAATACAACAATACTTTTTGAGGCAATAGCAGGCAATAGAAACTTGATTATTCCAAACTTTAATAATGTAAATACAAAAAAGAAAAATTTAGTATATAAAATAGAAAACTCTAATTATTTTGTACATTCTAAGTCACAATTTTTTAAAAAAATAAATTTTTATTTAAATTCAAAATATAAAAAAAGAAAATTAGCAAATAAAGAAAAAAAAGTATTAAATTATTATCTCGGTAATACAGATGGGAAATCAGGAAAAAGACTTGCAAATTTTTTAAGAAAGACTATTAGTTAATTATAATTGATCTTAATCAAATAATTGAAACATATAGTCTTATAAATATTATTGTATGAAATTAGCAGCTGTAATAGTTAGCAGAAAAGATAGTGTAAGAATCCATTATAAATCTAGAAAAAAAATAAAAGATCAAAGTATTGTTGAAAGAAAAATATGTCAGTTGAAAAAAGTAAAATCTTTAAATGAAATTTACTTAGGCACAAACGATTTAAGTCTAAAAAAATTAACAAAAAAATACAAAATTAATTTTGTAAAAAGAGAAAATAAATATTGTGATGAAAAAAAAACGAGTGCAAATCAAATGGTTAAAAATATGTTAAAATTTGTAGATGCTGATGTAATACTATGGGCTCATCCTACTAATCCATTTATAGATCATGAGATTTACGAAAAAGCCATAAGATTATTTAAAAAGTCTACTAAAAAATTTGATAGTTTATTTTCAGCAACTTTAATTAAAAATCACTTTTGGAATCATAAAAAAAAAACCGATAAATCACAATCCTTTTTCAAAAAAACACGTTGTGGCAAGCAAACTACCAGCTATTTTTGCTCAGAATGGGGGAATTTTTATTAGATTTAAAAAAGATATGATTAGGGATGGTAGGTTTGTCGGTAATAGGCCTTATATTTTTTCAGTTGGTGAAATTGAAGGATGGGATCTGGATCATCCTTGGCAATTAGAGACAGCCAGAACATTGGTTAAATTTAAATATGCAAAATAATAACTAGTTTTCTATGAAAAAATATTTCTTATTTATAACTATCTTTTTTGTAATCGCCTATTTGGGAGTTAATTATACAATTGGCAATAAAGGTTTAGATAAATTAAAAGACCTTTTATCAAATGAAAATAAATTTTTAATTAAAAAATATTTATTTCCTTATAAATATACATCCCAATTAGAGAATGCAATTTTGCTAACTCAATCAAGATCTCCAATTCATGAAGTTTTTTTTGCAGTTAAAAAGGAAATTGATTTTAAGAATAGCTTAAAAGACTTTAAAACACAGGAGAAAAAAATTACAAAAATTTCAAATAATAAAACTTTAGCTAAATACAGGTTAAATAATTTTTATGCAGGTATAAATTATACAATACCAGGAAGTGGTTTTATAGATTTTCATGATGATAAACTATTTGTTTTATCAGCTCGTGGTATACTTGGATTTTCTAATAACTTTGATGAAGAAATTGTTTTTAAACAAATTAAAAATAACTTAAATGATTTTCTTGGACTAGAGCAATTTTATAAATATAATTGGTTTTCATTTAAAGATTTGCTTATACATAACAACACTATTTTTGTATCCTTTACTGAGGAAATTAAAGAAAATTGTTGGAATACAAGTATAGTATTTGGTGAATTAAATTATGACGAGGTTAAATTTAGTAAACTATTTTCAAATGATGATTGTATTCATTCTAAGGATAATATTGATAAAGAGTTTAATGCACACCAATCTGGTGGAAGAATGATAAGTTTCGATGACAAACACGTGTTACTATCTATTGGCGATTATAGAAGTAGATTTTTAGCGCAAGATAAAAATAGCGTAAATGGAAAAATAATTAAAATTAACTTAGATGATAAAAGTTATAAATTATTTTCAATGGGTCACAGAAATCCACAGGGTTTATTTTTTGATAAAAAAAATAATATTATATTGGAAACTGAACATGGTCCTAAAGGAGGCGATGAAATAAATCTAATTAATTTAGATAAATATAATAATGACAATATCCCAAACTATGGATGGCCTATTTCTTCAGCAGGTGAGCATTATAGTGATCCAAATGGAGATAAATATGAAAAATATCCATTATATAATTCCCACAGCCAATATGGGTTTATTGAACCTCTTAAATCTTTTGTTCCATCGATAGGTATTTCAGAAATAGTAAAAATTGACAATAAAAAATATGTTCTAGGCTCTTTGAAAAAAAGAACACTTTATTTTTTTGAATTAGATAATGATAATAAAATTGTAGAACTTGAGGAAGTTAAAGTATTTGAAAGAATAAGAGACTTAAAATTTTATAATAAAAAAATATTTCTTCTACTTGAGGATACACCTTCTATCGGTATAGTTTCTTTCAATTAATTTATTACTTTTATTTAATGTTGAAAAAAAATACTATAAGGAAATACAAAAAAAAATTTATAACTAATGATTAATTACGGAAAACAAACAATTACTAATATCGATAAGTTATCAGTATTAAAAACTCTCAAATCTGATTTTTTAACATCAGGACCAAAAATAAAAGAATTTGAGAGAAAATTATTAAATAAATTTGGAGGAAAGTACTGTTCTGTTGTGAACAATGGTACTTCGGCTTTATATATAGTTGGCAAAGCACTAGGGTGGAAAAAAGGAGATAGAATAATTACCACTCCAATGTCCTTTCTAGCAACAGCAAATTGTATAGTTCATAATAATGCTAAACCAGTTTTTGTAGATGTTGAAAACCAAACTTTTACAATAGATCCTCAAAAACTAGAAGATAAATTGAAAAAGAAAAATTATAAAGCAGTTATTGCTGTGGATTATGGCGGTCACCCATGCGATTGGAAATCATTAAGGTATTTATCAAACAAATATAATTTTGTATTAATTAATGATGCATGTCATTCTATTGGTTCGAAAATCGGAAATAATGTCAAATATGCAAATCATTATGCAGATTTTGTAACTCATAGTTATCACCCGGTAAAAGCATTTACTACTGGAGAAGGTGGATCAATTTTTTGTAAACAGAAAAACATAGCAAATGATATAAAAAAAATAAGAAATCACTCAATTGAGCATAGCATGAAAGAGGGACCATGGTATTACGAAGTACATAATGCAGGTCTAAATTTTAGAATTACTGATTTACAGTGCGCATTGGGAATTTCCCAACTAAAAAATCTTGAAATGTTTGTTAAAGCAAGAAGGAAAATAGCTTCGATTTATAAAAAAGAATTAAAAAATGATGATAGATTTATTCTTCCCATTGAAAAAAAAAATTATTTTAGTGCTTATCATATATTCCCACTACAAATTAACTTCAATAAATTAAAAACAAATAAAAGAAATATCTTTAAATTATTTAAAAAAAAAGGAATTAATCTTCAAGTTCATTACATTCCAATTCATTTACAACCGTTTTATAGAAAAAAATATGGATATAAAAAAAATCAATTTATTAACGCAGAAAATTTTTATAAAAAAGAGATATCTTTACCAATTTATCCTACCTTAAAAAAGACAGATTTGTATAAAGTAATAAAGGAATTGAGATCTTTAAAATAATAAAGTAAGAAAGGATTGAAACTGTGCAAAAAAAAAACTCATATTTAATCACTGGGGGAACAGGAAGTTTTGGAAAAGCTTTTGTAAAAAAGATTATTGCTTCTAAAAATAAAGTTTCAAGACTTGTAATTTTTAGTAGAGACGAATTAAAACAATATGAAATGTCACAACTTTTTCCTAAAGAAAAATATCCATTTATAAGATTTTTTTTGGGAGATGTGAGAGACGAAAAAAGGTTATTGACAGCAACTGAAAATATTGAAACTATTATTCACGCCGCTGCTCTTAAACAGGTTCCTACCACTGAATATAATCCATTTGAAGCAATTAAAACTAATATAATTGGTGCAAACAATGTAATAGAGGCTTCCATAACAAATAATGTAAAAAATGTGATTGCACTATCTACCGATAAAGCTTGTTCTCCAATTAATCTATATGGGGCAACTAAACTTTGTTCAGATAAATTATTTATCTCCGCAAATAACATTAAGGGTAACAGAAATGTTAAATTTTCTGTCGTTAGATATGGAAATGTTTTGGGAAGCAGAGGCTCAGTTGTTCCATTTTTCATGAAAAATAAATCAAAAGGAGTCCTTCCTATTACAGATAAGCATATGACACGATTTAATATTACTCTAGACTATGCGGTTGATATAGTAATTTGGAGTGTAAAAAATTTAATTGGTGGTGAGCTTTTGGTTCCAAAATTACCAAGTTATAAAATTTTAGATCTAGCAAATGCAATTTCACTTAAAGCAAAAAAACCAATTGTTGGAATTAGACCTGGAGAAAAGGTACATGAAGAAATGATTTCTAGGAGCGATAGTCAAAATACAGTTGAACTAAGTAAATTTTTTTTGATTTTACCAAATCTTAATCAAAAAACATTTTTGAAGTATAAAAAAAGATTTAAATGTAAAAAAGTACGTGAAGAATTTGTTTATAACAGTAACACAAATAAAAAATTTTTAAGCATTAGCGAATTAAGGAAAATGATAAGCGATCTATCAATTTGAAACTAAACTTAAAAATCCAATAACAAAAAATGTTGAAAGAACAAAATAAAGATTTTAAACCCTGTGTGATTGGACTTGGTTACGTAGGTCTTCCAATACTTTTGAGGCTTGTTAAAAAATTTAATTCTATAGGTTACGATAACAATAAGAAAAGAATATTAGATTTACAAAGTGGAATAGACATATTTGGAGAGGTAAAAAGAAAAGATTTAACTAATCATAAATTAAAATTTACCTTTAACTTAAGTAAAATTAAAGATTGTAATGTGTTTATAATAACTGTCCCAACTCCAGTTTTTAAGGATAAAAGACCTGATTTAACCCATATTAAAGATGTATGTTTAAAATTATCAAAATTAATTAAGCCTAATGATATAATAATATTTGAGTCAACAGTATATCCAGGTTTGACAGAAAAACTTTGTATTCCTATTCTTGAAAAAAATAATTCTCTTAAAAATGGAAAAGATTTTTTTGTTGGTTATAGTCCAGAAAGAGTAAATCCTGGAGATGAACTTCATAAGTTAAATAAAATAAATAAAATTTTAGCTTATCCACACAAGTTTAAATTAAGAAATCTTATTAAGTTATACAGAAATTTAGGAAGAAAAATCATTTATACGGATAGCATAATTGAAGCTGAGACAGCAAAAGTTATTGAAAACATACAAAGAGATGTAAACATTGGTTTGATTAACGAAATTTATATGGCCTGTGAAGCATTAAATATTAATTTCAAAAAAGTTTATAAATTAGCATCATCAAAGTGGAATTTTTTAAAATTCCAACCAGGTTTAGTAGGTGGTCACTGTTTGCCTGTTGATCCATATTATTTCTCACATATTTGCATAAAAAATAATTTTACTACTAAAATTACATTAGCTGGGAGGAGCATTAATGACTCAATGTCTTTAAATATACAAAAAAAAATTGGAAAAATATTTAAGAATAAAAATTTGATAAAAAAAAATAAAATTCTTATTTGTGGTTTAACATATAAAAAAAATGTTGCAGATATTAGAAACTCTTTGGCACTTAAGATTTTTAAAAATTTAAGCAAAAAAACTAAAAACATTAAAGGATATGATCCAATAATAAATAAAAATGCTGCAAAAAAACATGGAATTCTTAATTCGACTTCAAAAATATCAAAATATGATATCTTTATTATTTTAACACCACATAATGTCTTAATGAAAAAAATAAATAAATTGAAAAATAAAAAAATATTTCAATTTTTTAATTAAATATTTAAATTTAAAACATAAAAAATGAAAGCTTTTTATATCGCTGAGACACAACTAAATAACAAAAGCGCATACAGTCATCATGTAATAAAGATGTGTGATGCATTTGGTCAAAACATGATTGATATAACGCTAATTATCCCATATGAAAAAACCAAAATAAACTTTTTAAAACTAAAAAAAAAATTTTTATTAAATAGCGCAAAACATTTTAAAATTATATCTATTTTAAATTCAAAAATTTATAATTTTATTGATAGACTAAAATTTAGTTTTAAAACTTATCAATATCTTAAAGATAAAAAAGATTCTTTAATTATTACGAGAAGTTTATATGTAAGTATTTTTTTAACATTTGCTAAAATTAATCATTTTCTCGAAATCCACACAGAACAAAAATCGTTAACAAAATTTTTTTTAATAAATTTGAATCTCATAAATTCAAAATATATTATTAAAGTAATATTAATTTCAAAAGCCCTGGAAAAATTATTTAATATTAACAAAAAAAAAATAATTATTTTGCATGATGGAGTCGATCCAATAAATTTTAAAAAGAGAAAAAGTATAAAAAAAATAAAACAATTTACTTACATAGGGAGTTTTTATAAAGGCAGAGGGATAGAGCTTATATTAAAACTTGCAAATAGATTTAAAAAAATTAACTTTAATCTTTATGGAAAAAATGACTTTAAAATTAAAAAAAAAAAAAATATTAATATTTTCAATCATGTAGAGTATACAAAAGTTCCAAATATTTTGCAAAAATCGGATGTATTATTAATGCCATATTCAAACAAAGTTTCAATAAATGCAGACAATATAAACACTGCTAATTATTGCTCACCTCTTAAAATGTTCGATTACTTGGCATCAGGAAAAATAATTATTTCATCAAAATTAGATGGAATAACTGAGGTTTTAAAAAATGAATATAATTCTTTAATTGTCAAAAAATATCAATTTGAATATTGGGAAAAAAGAATTAATGATCTACTCAATAATAAAATTAATATTAAACAAATTTGTAAAAATTCACTCTCCACTGCCGAAAAATATAGTTGGAAAAACAGGGCTAATAAAATATTAAAAGAATATAAAAAATTTAATTCAAAATAATGAAAATTCTTATAACAGGATCTGCTGGATTTATAGGTTTTAATTTAGCAAAAAATCTTATTAAAAATAAAAAATATTTTGTTACTGGCATTGATAACTTTGACAAATATTACGATGTAAATTTAAAAAAGAGGAGGAATAATCTTCTTATTAAAAATAAAAATTTTAAATTTTATAAAATTAATATTTTGAACGAAAAACTTTTAGAAAAAATATTTAAAAAAAACAAATTTGATTTTGTATTTCATCTTGCTGCTCAAGCTGGAGTAAGGTATTCAATTTCTTACCCAAAAAAGTACATGGATAGTAATTATGTCGGTTTTTTTAATATAATTCAGTGTGTAAAAAAATATAAAGTAAAAAGATTATTTTATGCATCTTCAAGTTCAGTTTATGGAGATAATAAAAAATTTCCACTTAGAGAGAGTGAAAGAATATCTCCAAAAAATATTTATGCTTTATCTAAAAAATCTAATGAAGAAATAAGTTCAGTTTATAGTAATTATTATAATGTAAATTGTACAGGATTAAGATTTTTTACTGTTTATGGAGAATGGGGCAGGCCAGATATGATGATGATGAAGTTTATTAATAGTTATTATAAAAAAAAAATTTTTAAACTGTATAATTTTGGTAATCATACTAGAGATTTTACATACATAGATGATGTAATAGAAATTTTAAGGAGACTTTTATTAAAAAATTCGAAATTACTTAAAAATGATATTTTTAATATATGTTCTAACAAACCTCAAAAACTAGTTAAAATTATTGATTTTATGTTAAAAAATAAAATTAAGCCAAGAATAAAAAAAATATCACTTCAAAAAGCAGATATCATTAAAACACATGGAGATAATACAAAAATTTTAAAAATTACTAATTATAAAAGTTTTAAATCCTTTGAATTTGGATTAGAAAAAACAATTAATTGGTATAGGAACTATATGATTTAATATAGATTATTTTAATTTATTTTTTTAAAATTAAAAAATATTCATCATTTTTAAATGCGAATTGGTTACATATTTAATTCTTCTTTACCTTCAAGTAATCCAGGTAGTCTTCAAGTTATTAAAACTTGTGAAGCTTTAATGAAGCACAATAATCAGGTTGATTTAATAACACCAAACACTGGTTTAAATGTATCAATAAAAAAATTTTATAATTTAAAAAAAATACCAACAGTTCATAAGTTAAAGTTTTTTAAACAATTTCCAATTGGAGTAAAATATTATTTATTTTCTATTTTTGCAGCCCTCTACTCCATTAAATTTAAATTCGATGTAATTATCACAAGAAACCCTTTCACTCTTTTTATACTTTGTTTGTTAAAAAAAAAGGTAATAATAGAATTTCATCATGATTTTTCAGTAGAAGGTAGAATCGTAAGATTTTTATTTTATAAATTCAAAATCTTAAATAATAAAAATATAATTAAAATTATTGCTATCACTGAAAGTGTAAAACAATTTTTAATTAAAGATTTTAAAATTAATACAAATAGAATTGATGTAATTGCTAGTGCGACCGATCTCAAATTTGAATTTTTTAAATTAAAAAATAAAAAAAATCTAAATATTGGTTATTTTGGAAGTCTTGAGCAAGGAAAAGGTTCCGATTTTGTCTGCAAATTATCTAAGTTAGATACTAAAAATAATTATTTTGTTTATGGTGGATCAGTTGAAAAAGTAAAAAATATAAAAAAAAATTATAATAATATCAATTTAACCATAAGCAGTTATAAACCTTATGCTGAACTTTCTAAATATATATCAGCTATGGATATTCTTCTTATGCCTTCAAATAAAAATATTATTAAAGCCACAGGAGGTGTTGGCAATTTATCTAAATTTACATCACCTCTTAAACTTTTTGATTATTTAGCTTCTGGAAAATTAATAATTACAAGCAAATTAAATGTAATCAATGATATTATTAAAAATAATGTAAACTGTATAATGATTGGAAACTTAAAATCAATAAATTGGTTAAAAGAAATAAATTCCGTCTTCTTAAACTTAAATAAAATAAATCGATTAAAAAAAGATGCCTTTAATTTGTCAAAAAAATATACTTATTATAAAAGAGCAGAGGCCATATTGAAAAATATAAAAGAAGACTAAAGTATAAGTTAATTATTTTATGAAAAAAATTTTTTATTGGTCACCATGTTTAAATAGAGTAGGCACTTTATATTCGACAATAAACTCTGCTATATCAATAAAAAATTATTCTAGAGGAAATTTTGAACCAATTATTATAAATTCTTGTGGTGAGTGGGATAATTATTCAAAAATTTTTACAGATAATAATATTAAAATTATCAATTTTTATAAAATAAAATTCTTTAAGTATTTACCAAAAAAAGGATTTATTGCTAGTAGATTTTCTTATTTTATTATATTTATTTTTTCATTTTTACCTCTTTTAAAACTCATAATCAAAAATCAGAATGATATTCTAATAGCTCATCTAATTACATCTTTACCTTTAAGTTTAGCTTCGATTTTTAAGACTAAAATAAAGTTAATCTTGAGAATATCGGGTTATCCACAACTTAATTTTACCAGATATTGGTTATGGAAGTTTTGTAGCAAAAAAATTTCATATATAACCTGCCCAACAATCTCAACCCTTGAAAAATTAAATGCTATAAATTTATTTCCCAAAAATAAAATAGTTTACCTACAAGATGCGATTATAAATATAAGTAAGTTAAAATCTCAGATGGCCACAAATAACCAAAAAGAAAAATATATTTTAGCAGTGGGAAGACTCACAAAGCAAAAAAATTTCTTATATTTGTTAAAAGAATTTGAACAATTTTTAAAAATTAATAAAAAATATAAACTAATTATTTTAGGTGATGGTGATCAAAAAGAAGATTTACAAAAGTTTTGTAAATTAAAAAATATAACAAATAGTGTAGAATTTAAGGGACAAGTAGACAATGTATATTATTATATGAAAAGTGCACAAATCTTTGTGCTTAGTTCTTTATGGGAGGATCCAGGATTTGTGATAATTGAGGCAGGTTTTAGCAATTTATTTGTAATTTCAAGTGATTGTCCAAATGGACCACAAGAGTTTTTAAAAAATAATAATGCAGGCATACTATTTAAAAGTAATAAAAAAAATAGCTTGCTAAATTCTTTAATTAAATTTGAAAATACGAGTGAAAATGAAAAAATGAAAAAAAAAATTGCCCTTAAAAAGTCTGCAAAAAAATATTCAATTTTTCGTCATTATAAAGTTTTAAATGATATATTGATTAAATTAGATTAATTATTTACTTGTAATCAAATCAAAATACTTTTCTAAATTTCTTTTTTTTTCAAATCTATTAAGGTTTTTAATTCCTATTTTTATCATCTTATTACATTTTTTCTTTTTCTTTACATAATACAAAATTTTTTTGTACAATTGAATATGATCACCAACATTAAATAGAAGTCCACCTTTTCCATTTAAAAGAATTTCTTTTGGTCCTGTTCTACAGTTACTTGATATAATCATTTTTTTAAGAACTAATGCTTCAAGTAATACATTTGGTAAACCTTCATACTTTGAAGTTAATATAAATAAATCTGATTCTTTAATGATTGGGTATGGATTATTTAAAAATTCCAATAGGCTTACATTCTTTTCTAAATCATTTTCCTTAATAAAGTTTAATAAATTCGTTTTTTCTATACCCTTACCAACAATAATAGCTTCAAAATTAATTTTATTTTTTAAATAATTAAGTGACCTCAGAAGTGTTATTTGATCTTTTTGCTCTGTGAATCTTCCAATATTTAGAATTCTAAGTTTTTTTTTAGATTTAAAATATTTTTTATAATTTATTTTTGATTTTCTATAAATTTCATTTTTATCTAAAGGATTATATATACATTTTGCATTAACACTAAATTCCTTTTTAAGATCTTTCTTAAATTCTATTGAGTTAACTATAGTTTTATCAGCTTTTTTTAGAAAATATCTAAAGATCATTTTTTTTATTGAATTTTTTGACCAGCCAATTGGAGCAGAGTTTGACCTACTAATTACTCTTACAGAAAGAATTTTGCATATTATTATACAATATATATTTGCTTGAAAAGAAAATACAGTTACGTCTTTATCTAATAAAATTTCCCTTATCAAAATAATTAAAGCTATAAAATATTTAATTCGTCTTCCAAATTTATCCCAAGCTTCTCTATTTGGTGAAATAAATCTAATTGGTTTTTTAAATCTTTTTTTGTATTTTTTTGATACTGTTATTAATGATAATTTTTTAACTCTTGTTGCAAGGTAATTACTTATTATAAATAGGTTTTTTTCAACACCACCCCCCTCGATAGATGGCATAAATATTATTACTTTTTTTTTCATTTAATTTTTATTATAAAAATTAGAGAACTATTAAATTTGTATAACATTTAAATTAGATTAATATAATTAATTTATATGAAGACAAGAATATTTTTTTAAAATACTTAAAATCTTAATTATATGAATATTTGTAGGAAAATTTTAAAATGAGTTTAGTAAGCATTATAATTCCATACTATAAAAAAAAAAAATATATTAACAAAACTATAAAATCTGCTCTCAATCAAAGCTATAAAAAAGTAGAGATAATCATAGTATACGATGACGAAGATAAAAAGGAACTTAATTTATTAAAAAAAAATTATAAAAAAATAAATAAAATTAAAATAATAGTTAATAAAAAAAATCTTGGAGCTGGATTATCAAGAAATAATGGAATTAAAAATTCTAAAGGAAAATATATTGCTTTTCTTGATGCTGATGATTTGTGGAAAAAAAATAAATTACGAAACCAAATTAAGTTTATGAAAAAAACAAAAGCATTAATTTCTCATACATCATACGACACTCTAGACATTAGAGGAAAAGTTGTAGGAAAAAGAATTGCAAGAAATTTTTATCATGTTAAAGATTTGCTAAAGTCATGTGATATAGGTTTGTCTACAGTGATTATAGATAAAAAAATATATGGATATGATTGTAATTTTTCAAATTTCAAGACCAAAGAAGATTTTGTTTTTTGGCTCAAGATACTTAAGAAAGGTTACTTTATACATGGACTTAATCAAAATTTAGCAGCATGGAAACAAACAGAAAATTCTTTATCTTCATCTATTATCCAGAAGTTAGCAGATGGTTACAAAGTTTATTTTTCATATATGAAATTTAATTTTTTGAAATCATTTATATATTTAATTTATTTAAGTTTAAACTTTATTAAAAAAGACTATCTAAGATGGAATTAATTTTTTTTTTATTATTTTTAATTTTAATTTATCCAATTAATCAATTAATTAAAAAGTCTGGTTACTTACCAAGTCAAACTGGAGAAAGTCATCAAAATTTTTTAGGAAAAAAAAATATTCCTTTAAGTGGTGGTTTTTTTATAGTAATCTTTATAATATATTTAACAAACGAAAACTTTTACTTATATTTATCCTTTTTAGTTTTTTATTTATTGGGAATTTCTTCAGATAAAAAATATATAATTTCTCCAAAGGTAAGATTTTTTCTGCAAATGATGTTTGTATTATTATTTGTTAATTTTTTTGAAATAAGAGTCTTTGATTTAAGAAATGATTATCTTTCATCTTTGTTAGAAAATAATATCATATCAATTGTATTTGTAGTTTTATGTTTTTTAGTTTTAATTAACGGATCAAATTTCATTGATGGATTAAATGGACTCCAAATTGGATATTATTTAATAATTTTTTTAATTTTACTTAAAAATGGTTTTATGAATTTTACTAATTTAAATGCTACAGAGGTTATATATTTAACAATAATCCTCTTTTATCTGTTAGTCTTAAATTTTAATGAAAAGTTATTTTTAGGAGATAGTGGCTCTTATATATTAAGTTTATTCACAGGATATTTCTTAGTTCTTGTTTACAATAGTAACCAAAATATATCACCATTTTTTATAGCATTATTGCTTTGGTATCCGTGTTTTGAAAATTTGTTTTCAATTGTTAGAAAATTTACTTTTAACAAGTCGCCTTTGAAACCTGACAACAAGCATCTTCACCAACTTATTTATATATATTTAAAAATTCAATTAAAATTAAAAAAAAAATTAGCAAATAACATTTCAAGCATAATGATTAACACTTTTAACCTAATTTTTATTAGTATTGCTAGCTTACATTATAAACATACATTTATACAGCTTGTAATGATTTTGTTATTTAGTTTAATATATATATATATTTATATAAGAATATTAAAAATAATTTCTAAAAAAATTATAAAGTAAAAAAAAGTGCTATCATACCACTTAAAATCAAGAAACCATCTTTGAAAGCATTTACCTTTTTTTGTCCACCTATTCTAGATCTCTCGTGTGACTTTGAAGTAATTAACTTAAATTTTTTTTTGTTGGCTTTTATTGGTAACTCAATACAAAATCTGAAATCTAAATATTTTAATTTAAGTTGTTTGGCTTTTTTTGTTTTCCCAAGAACATAAGTATATAATATATCTGTAAGACTTAGTCTGAAAAAAATTTTTCCGAGCAAGGTAAACAAAAAATTTCCAATTAATGTAATTATTGTGTCATCGTCGCTTCCACAGTTTTTTTCATATCTCGTAGAAAATACAAAGTCAGCATTTTTTGCTTTAATTTTGTTTAACATTATTTTAATTTCATTGGGATTAAATGAACCATCAGCATTAAATATGCAAAAAAATTTAGTTTTTACTGACTTTATTCCTTCTATCAGCGCTCCACCATAACCTTTATTTTTTTGAAATATTATTTTACATTTATATTTCTTTATACTGTTTAAAGTTAATCGGTCTTTTCTTTCAAGAATTATATTTTTATTTATATTAAATTTTTTAAGCTC
>MDSZ01042740.1_pt1 | contig 16568 bp, 24 predicted proteins | sample 811201 | NCBI WGS metagenome assembly MDSZ01 (sample SAMN05326647, study PRJNA326480) | marine metagenome | isolation source: seawater | place: Indian Ocean: North | collected 2010
TATTATCTATATGATAAGTCTAGAATAGCAAGATGGACTAGTAGAGATCCTCCTATATGGTGGGAAAATATGGTGTTGATAGCATGAATGACCCTGATGACAGTATTATAGAAAGATGGTCTGAAAGACATTTCGGGGAACTAGCCCTATGGCGTACTATTGGGCAAGGTATCAATATTGTTTTATCAGTGATAGTTATAGCGAAACTGTTCGGGTGGATATAATGGGCTTCAAGAAGAGTAATTTAGAAAAGAAGTTATCTGCTGCGCAGAAGGAACTATCTCTATACAGAGGCCTATTGATGGACAACCAAGAAGTTACTTTCAAACAGGCACGTCTATTAGAAGTAATATTATCTCATTCGATCGGAAAAGACTGTGCTATTCCTGGAGACTTACCAGAGATAACTGAGGAGTGGCTAGAAAATCTAAGGAATGCCAATCTTGAGGCTCTAAGTGGGATGATGGATATCTACAACTATAATGAGGATAGAATAATGGAGGAAGAGGAGTGAATATACCCGATTGGTGGCCAGTATTTGGGGCAATTGCTTGTTGTCTCTTTATTCCGATGACTGTTATCTTGTATGCATTATCAGGTGTTTTTATCGATTTCTTTGAGAAGTTAACTGGGTGGCGACAATAATATGGATGAATTTAAAGCAGATAAGGCTAAAGCAATGGAACTTTATGAGGAGATTAAACTCCATCGCAGATGTCGTAATCATCAACATAAGCAGATTCGAGACATTAAGCGAGAAAGAGATGGATTTATCGATGAGGTTAAAGTCCTAGTCTCAAAGGTGCGAGAGGCTAAAGCCGATAGAGATGATGCCAACGCTATGGCTAAAGAGTTTAAACTGCTTAGAGATGATGCGATAACTAATCTACGTGCTGCAAAGAAGATTAAAAATACCACAGCCTTGAAGAACTTCGATCGTGAGCAGCAGAAATACCATGATTCTATGTTAGAGAAGAGTGAGGAATCTCAAAAATACCAGATTGCTATAGAGGAACTTAACCTAGTTGTGCTAAAAACTAACAAAAAAGCAAGCGATAAGCACAGCGAAATGCTCGTTATACACAAAAAAGCACAGGTTTTCCATGAAAAGATGCTAGCATCTATACGTGCTGTTGAAATGATTAAAGAAAAGCATGGTATAGATTTCATAGAGTATGATTTAGATGAGGAAGAGTAAAATGATTTGCCCCTGTTGCGATAAAGAGTTGCCCGATTACAAGTATTACGATAGCAATATCAAGAAATGTAGGGTTTTGGTGATGAAATGAAAGCAGTTATCTATGCCAGAGTATCAACGGATAAGCAATCTGAGGGATCAATTGAGCAGCAGATCCGTAAATGTCAGCAGTATTGCCAATACAGGGACTATGAGGTCGTCAAAGTCTATCAAGACGTAGGGACTGGTAAGACCTTAGACCGACCTGCTTTTCAAGAAATGATGGAAAATATGGATAACTGGGACATTTGCATAGCCCACAAGTTAGACCGTATGCATCGTAATGCTGCTAACGCTGCTAAATGGGCTACACAGTTAGATGCTGCGGGCAAAGATTTCTCCTATGTCCAAATGGAAGTAGATACTGCGACGGCTATGGGCAGATTCGTTTATCGTTTAATGAACGATTTGGCTCAACTGGAGGTGGAACAGACCAGTGAGAGAACTAAAGATGGTCTACAAGCGGTCATAAAGCAAGGTAGAAAGACTGGACCGCCACCTTATGGCTATAATTCTCGCTTCTCTAAGACCGGAGTTAAGGCTGATAAGGGCTTTTTGGATGTAAATAAAGAAGAGGCTGAGATAGTGAAGGTTATCTTTCAGTGTAAAGACAAAGATTTCAGCGTGAGTGAGATCATCGGTCATTTGAATAAAAATGGTATACTCACGAAAAAAGGAAATTCTATATGGAAACAGTCCACAATAAGCGGAATTCTTAGAAAAGAGAACTTCTACAAGGGACTATACCTCGATGACGAGGGCGAATGGGTTGAGGGAAAATGGGTCGCTATATTATGAACACTACATTCCAAAGGGAAGACCAGGAGAATAATACGATGAACGAGTTAAACAACATTGACGCCGCAAACTATGTTACAGGTAGGGTGGATAAACTTGACTGAATCACTGATATCTGGAGATATACTCTGCTTCTATGAAGTGCTTAATCCGCATGGTGGACTTGCAGGTATGTTAGTTAAGGAAAGTAGAGAACGTAGTATTGATAACTATGTTCAGTGGGCTCAACAACAGCAACTTGCCCTACCTCCTGGTCATTCTTTCTATAGAGCGATGTGGGTAAAAGTCACAGATTCGCGGCTGAAAGAGCCATTTATCCCGGACAAAGTCCCTTTTAAGATCAATAAAGATGGGTCTGTTATGCTGAATGATGATAAATTTTGGCTAGACCACATATTTACACTCTATGGGGACGACAAAGATGCAGGTAAGCACTTAGATGATGCCGCATCAGAAGATTTCCTTTTTGAAGAAGAATAAGTGACTATGTTATGGCTGTGCTTTTATACACAAATACGCCATTAGCACTTTGTGAGAAAGGGGTGGTTATCTGCCCTATTTGCACGCAACTAAAGATGATGGTGAATTATCCTATAACCGAATATAGAAAGGGAGATACTATTGCCTACGGCCATATGATGGGTGTCGTAGAGGAAAAAGGTGTCAAGGAAGGGCAACTAATTTTATCTGACTCAAATACTGATACGCCGATACTGTGGTTTCCAATGCATAAATTGTATAACACCCGTTACAGGATCGATTGGATAGAAAGCGGTTTGGAGACAATTGCCAAATACCGACTACATGACAAGTACCCAATCTATTTTCCCGGTATCGGATACTACGAAGAGGACGGATTAGTTCAAGAAGATGTATTAGAACTAGTACAAAAACATCTTTCGGATGGGAAAAAGGATGTAATGTTCGTTACTCACTACTAAAGCAAAGACTAATTACCTCTGACATCCTGCGTAGTCATATGGAAGTACCCGCAAGGGAACTAATTAGTGCCGAGTTAGGCACTATGCATAGGCTTGCTAACGAATTGCTCAACCAGAAAAAGATCAAAATCTTCGGATTTACAGAGGTTGAGAATCAAGATAATGAGATATACTCTATAGCAGATCTAGAATATGAGAATAAGACATACTATATGGTACTAATAGAGGAAGGTAAGGATGAATCTGGCGTATCTATTAGATCTTCATTAGTTAATGATTTAGAAATCATGTTGCCCTTCCCGCAAATGATTAGAATGACTAATAAGGAAGAAGCAATGTACGATGATATGTGTTGACAGACGACCCGATCGACTCTGACGGCATCGTGAGCATACTCAATACCATCATAATGCCCGATATAAGGGCCCCTAACGAAGAAAAAGGCGTGATGGTACACATAGATGACTGTATGTGCGAAGACTGTGCCTGTGACCGTGGCGACATAATTTACGGTAGTACACTGCTATTAGAAATAACAAACGCGAAATGCACCATGGTTGCTAGATTACTCCCTCACGAGGCCAGAGCATTGGCTAGAGAATTGTTTAAGCAGACTTCTGAACTGGAAGATCTCATAGAACGAGGGGCTTTTGACGATGGCCAATAATCGACAGTTCGCTATGCGGCGCGAATGGGTAAACTATCTTGCCCAAATAGCAGAAGACGACGAAGCAGATGCTGTATTAGAAATAAATTCTGATGAGGATTGGTTTGTTTTCAAGAATAAACGACCAGTTACCACGCATCTATTAGAGGAATTGTTCGGTAATGAGAATGCCAAGTATCATGTAAAAGACTTGCATGAAGGCTTTACTGAGGCTAAAGCCGTAGAAATTGTTTCTTATGTTTACAACTCGCCAAAAAAGTATAAACGACCACAAAAAGGCGCCAGAGTGCTACAATTTAACAGCGTACAGCGCAAAGAATAGTTAAATATCAGTGGAAGTGTCGAGATATCATGGGGAAATACTACCTGTATAATGGAAAGCAAGTCGGATTCGTCCGAAAAGCGATTGATGAAGTCGTTCTAGTAGAAGAAGGTTGGATCTCAGAAGTGCAAAATCACTTCGGAAAGAAAACGCATGATGAACTACTAGCAATTCCTGCAACAATCCTAAAGAATGCAGGGTTTCCAGCAGTGACTCGCGCTCAGTCGTGGATCATTTTGCTGCAAATTCTGAACAAAGGAGTGCCTGCAGCCCTCCAAGACATAGATGCGGATGAGAAGATTGGCAAGGGTACTTTGCTAAAGGATCTGGCTAAGGCTCCTGCTAGAGCAGCAGCCGCAGCAATCGACACTACAACTGCTGCCACAGGCGCTGTAGTGGGCGCAGCAGCGTCTGTAGTGGCCTCAGCAGCAGAAACTACAGTAGATGTAGCAGAGGATGCTGTAGAGGCTGTAGAAGACGTTGTAGTAGGCGATGAAGAACAGGAGACAGGGGATGATGGCACAGGCTCTGAATGAGCGCGATGGCCATATCCTAAGCCTTCTACTTGAGCATCCTTACTTGCACGACGGGATTACGGCTGAATCTGGGTATAACTACCTGTTAGGTCGTACACATAATGACCGAAGAAACGAACAATGGCGTAAGTCTGCTAGGACTTTCGCTTATTGGATGAAGCGATCTGGCTTTAATGCGATTAGGGTTGGCGATGTCAATCGTTATTACTGGGTTGATGAGGAAGAGTAATGGCCCGAAAATGTCAGGTAGGTGGGTGTAATAAACCCGAAAAGAATACTCCTGTTAATATGCACTACGGAAAATATGCAATCTGTTCAGAGTGCTTAGTTAAGGCCACAGAGTTCTATATTCTTACTACCAGTTTCGTTGGTCAAGTGATTGACGAATTAAGGGAAACATAGTTACAACTATAAACCTCTGAGTCACAGATGCGACTTATGAGCATCAGTGTAAAGCAGATTTCCGTTCTGAAATATCTCAAATTATTGAAGGATGCAGGCGTATCTTCCTCTAAGGAATATGCCCTAGTCAATCAGGACGTGCATGGCGGAGAAGTTTACTTTCGTAATGCACACCGTCTAAAGGCATTTCAGGCCTTGTTGCGTGCTTCTGAGACAGGATTCCCACCGGAAACTGAGGTTTATCGAAAGAAAATCACCGAAATTAATTGGGATAAAGAGACTGACGGGCTTGATGTAGACACTATTCTCGCTTGTGTTGAAAACATTAGAGGCCCAGGGCATGATGGGTTCTACACTGGTCGATGCCCTTCATGTGCTAAGGAGAATAGAGACTCCGATTCTAACCATTTTCGCTTCAATCCAGAAGAAATGGTCATTCATTGCTTTGCTGGGTGCAACAGATTCCAAATTGTGGAGGCGATTAAATGAGCGAAATGAAAGAAGAAATGGACATAGTCGATCTGACATTTATAGATCTATTTGATGATATAGATTTTGAGAGAGATATTGTGGAAGAACTAGAGAATCTAATGAAAATAGCAATAAAAAGGGCGTGTGAAAGATATGGCCTCGATAGGGAGGCTGATGATATTGGTTGGGTTATTGGATTTACTCATCCCGATGTTCTTGAAACTGGAACAGCCATTCGTCGTCCCGACTATTCTTTGCTCCCTGGTATTAGGAGGGAATCTCAATGATAATTAGTACAGGCGTAGACAACAATTGGCCGTCAAATGAGTTAATTTTGCGATGGCGTGAGATGAACGATATAGGTAACTGGGACAGGGTAGAGAAAACTGTCACGGATTTCTATCCATATTTGTATATTAATCCAAACCATGTTAAGTCTAGGGAGACTAAGACGAAGATCGATCCTTCTGTATTGGCTAGTCACATAGAAGGTGAGTATAGACATACCACTGTGGACCGTGATGTTGATGCATATGCAGCAGACGGTGACCCTCTGTGGAAGGTCACTTTCAATTCTCCTTCTATGTTGAAGAAATTCACGAAGGAATATAGTGGTTCATATGAAGGCGATGTCCCTTATGAGGATAGATATCTCATAGATAACATAGATGAGTTGCCTGAATACGAGCCTAGAAAGGTGTTTATTGATTTAGAGGCGCTACAATACAGTCGTCAAAGCAGTGGGCCTAAAGATATACGCTCAAGGAACGTTATCTGGGCAGATTGGCAGATGATTAATGTTATTGGTTGCTATGATAACTATACCAATACATACGTTTTGTGGACCCAGCATCCCAAAAGTAGTGAGGTTTTGACTGGTTTTTCGCACGTCAGCCCTAAAAAAATGATGAAATTTGATGGTATAAACGTTGAGATAAGAGATTTTCCTAACGAATTTATGATGTTAAGAGACTTTGTGGCATGGTTAGATAACATAGACCCTGATATTTTGCTGGCATGGGGTATGGGCTTTTACGATTTACCAACACTATACGCTAGATTGGAGTCTGTTGGTATCGGTGCAGATAAACTCTCACCTTCGTCATTAGGTAAAAACCGCTATGTTGACCCTCCTTCTAAGTGGAATAAGGACCAATACAGGTGGACTAATCAACCAATTAGAGGTAGGATTGTTATTGCACTCGATAGATTATTCGAGAGAGTGTATCGTGATTCTAAATCGACGAATCTCCCTTCTAATAAGTTAGACATAGTTGGTCAAAAACTGTTTGGCAGAGGGAAGACTGAGTTTAGACCTGACTTTTATGATCAGAATTACCACGAATTCTTGAATGATTACCTCTATTACAACTTCCGAGATGTGCAATTGATGGTAGATATCGAAGATAAGTATAACCTAGTTAACGGTCAAATGGCTCTACAGCGTCTAGCAAAGTGCAAATTCGATAGTACATTCTACGGATCTTACTATGCACGAGTGTATTTCATGCGAAAAGCCAATTTTAAGCAGAAGACTGGTCATTATGGAGGATCGGCAGATGATGCTGGGCTTCAAGGTGCAATTGTTTTGGACCCAGAAGAACTAGATTCTGTTGGTTTACACAAGAATGTAGCGATTCTGGACTTCGCAGGTCTGTACCCTAGTTGTATGATTGCTGCAAACTGCTCGTTCGAAACTAAAGTTCGGAAAGGTGAGGAGCAACCTGATGATATTATTGGCGATGGATGTCGCTTTAGACGCAACCCAATCGGTATTTTACCCGCTTCTGTGCTTGAATTAGACGAATTGAGAGATGATTACAAAGCACGAAGGGACGCTGCTGGTGAAGAACATGGTAAAACTTCCAACGAGTTTAGAAAGTGGGACGATGCACAGAAAACTGTCAAGCGATTAAGGGCCACATTCTACGGCCTAATGGCTCTGAAAGGTTTTTCTTGGGGTGATATGGATATTGCTAGGACTATTACCAAGTTTGGAAGAGACTCTTTGATGGCTATTATTCGTGCTTCCGAAGAATTAGGCTACAAAGTAATCTACGGACACACCGATTCTATCTTTGTGAAGATGGGAGATGACCTTTCCACAGAAGAATGTGTAGAAGAGGCGAAGGCATTAGGAGAACATTTGACGAAAATGATGCAAGAGGATCTAAAATCTGATGCAATGATCGTAGATTGTGAGATGTTAATGGATCGATTCTACCTACCACGACGCAACCGCTACGGTGGTAGAGTGGTTTGGATGCCAGAGGTTGGTTTTAAGGTCGCTGAGGAGGCTGTAGAGGACCGAATGAAGATACAGGGCTTGGAGGCTAAGCACGCAAATACATCGCCTGTAGGGCGTGGTATTCAATTAAATGCGCTGTTTGACATTTGGGACGATAAATCTCCAGAAGAAGTCAAAGATAGTTTGCTGAAATATATCGAAAATATAAGAAATGGTGGTGTTCCTACCACTGATTTACTTGCTAGAGCGAGGTTGGGTAAGTATCTACCCTCTAGAAAGGTCTTGAGAGATACAGGACGCACCATGATGGTTGATATTTTGGACGAGGATGGCAACCCGACTGGCGAAAAAGAGGAGGTTGATTCCACTTCTCTACACTATGGTGATGGAGCAACCAACCCAAATGCCTCTCCGACTAGCGATGGAGAGAATGCTTGCTATACAAATCTCTCTGGAGATGCGCGTGGTGCTGCTTGGCATAACATAGTTTTGTCAAATATTGAATACCCACCATTAGACAAAGGCGATTCTTACTACACCACTTTCGTTAAAGATGGGCCATCTTGGATCCCACAAGGCGGATATATCTCATTCCATGACCCAGAACAGATAAAAGACTACGAAATTGACGTTGAGAAGATTATTGAGAAGCACGTTGTAGGTAAATTAGACCACATAATGTACGGAATAGGCCTTTCTTTGGATGATTTGCGTGAAGTAGAGCATAAACTCACGGTGGCTGATTACTTTGGCTAATGTTTTCCTCTGGAAACAGTGCATAATTTGTGGTTATTGTTATCGCGTAAGAAAAAGAAAGAAAAAAGATGGCAATATATCGACAACTTATGGCTTAGGTTGTCAAGTTTGTACATTTAGAGATAAGAAATGGATCTACTATAATCAATTTATGCTTGATTTTGAGAACAAATACCACTTTGAAGGCGAATGGAAAGTAAATCCAGACGATTCTGAGATCTCTAAGCGCTTTGAAAGGTCACTAAAAAATTGCTATAGTGCCCTAGGACCCATTATTGGTGAAGAAGTTTTTCTAAAAGCCCTTCAAGATTATTGGTACAAGTATTATTTCATTCAGGAGCGAAGTCGCCAATCTTAGGCGTAGCACCTACAACAATAGATTCTGTGACTCCGTCTATCGGATCTTCATTACCCATAGCCGCTCCTCCAACAATTGCGTCCTTAACATTCTGTATTGACATTGCTGCAAGTACGCTAGGATTGTCGTTTGCACTAATTCCTTGTGGTCCCAAAGACCTAATTTCGCCATATTCACCCATACAATCTACTATAGTACGTATATATCTAGTATCATAGTCTCCTATACCCTTAGGTGCTAGGTTCATTTGGTAGTCTAACTCCTTGTATATGTTGCTTAAAGCGGCTTCCAGGCCGAATTTTGAATAAATCCATCCATGATTATTTGTTTCCATCAATGACAGATCTAAAAGATTTGAGAAAACTTTCACAGTTGTGTTAAGTAGGGCATTATTTGCAGACAAGACTCGTAGATAATACCGCCCGAACTCAGTATCATCTTCTGGCGTATGCAGTTCTATGTTAGTTACAGAGCCGATTCCGTTGAAAAATGAGTTCATAATGAGTTCTTTTGCGTAAAGTAGCACCGAGGGACTAGGGCCAATAGGCTCAATCTTCACAATAAAGTCACTTTCTGGGTCAATTCTTTCGGATAGAATCTGGAATTTGAACAAATCTGAGGTACTTCCCTTTGTTAAAGCAGATTTGACTTGTCTAAAAGCAATATCTGGAGAGATCCTGTACACTCCCATTGCCTTAAAATCAAATTTAATTATGATCATACTATTTTCAAGATCGTAACTGATCAGTTTAATTATCTGATTTCCTTTAACTTCGGCTAATAGCGACATAATTTTCTGTGCATCTTCCTCAGAAGTGCCCTCTTTCAGTCTAAAAATTGTTTCGGGAGAGTCGTTATTCGCATCTGTAGTAATTGGGCTCTCTAATATTTGTCTTAATCGGTCAATAGAACCTTGCACAGACATCTTTCCAGCGAAGTGGAATGTCCTCAAGGCCGCTTGAGTGGCTGGTTCACCGATACAAGCACCCGCAGTAGCACCAATTGCCTCTCCAAATCGGCATAAACTGTCCTCATAGTACTCATTTAATCGCTTAGTCATCTTCTTAACGTTCGGTTTTGTCACCTCTCTTGTGGTTAATTTACCCAAAACTGCGTCTCTTGTTTGTGCTGAGACCATAGGATCTAATTCTTTTAGGAAAACACTGGTATCGGATGGCTTGCTACATTGTGGACATTCCTCTGCCAGAGCAAAACCATGCTTACAATCGAAGTCATAGTAGAACGGTTGAAGCGTAATAGTGTACCCGCGCTTGTTAACCTCATCATCATCACCCCTAATATGGTAAGGAGCAAGACCATCGTCACCAATAAGTGGTGAAATTATCCTTCCTGTGCGCAGATTAACGACTTGACGGCGTTGATTGACAACGCAAGACTCCAAAGCCTTGATCATTTTGCGCTCCAAATACCCTGATTTGGCAATATTTCCTTGACCTGACTCGACACTAGAGCGTCTCCCTGCGATTGATGTGATGAAATATTCGTCTGGTTCCATGCCTTTTGAGTAATTTGAGCGTACAAAACCGCGATATTGAGGCGATAAATCGCCATGCGGGTAGTGAGGAAGTACTCGATCGGGGCTAATTCCGTGTGTTATCCGGTTTCCACCTACTCTAACAAGGCCGTAACTACCTGCCATTTGCTGAATATTCGCGTTTTTACCCCTAGCCCTAGATCTGACCGCTATTTGCATAGCGTTCCCAGGGCCTTGATAGTCTTCGATCGGTATCAATAACTTATCCTCGAACTCCTCTGTGAAACTAAGCACCTGTTCCTCAATGTAATTTAGAGGATCTGCCATAGCATAGACTTCTTTTTCTGGTGTATGATTCCTAACATACGACTTTAGATACCCATGTTTGAAGGCTTTATCAATTTCCAAGATCTTCTCTGCTGCTTGATTGTATAGTTCGTCAATATATTCTTGGACTGGAGGAGCAGAAACATCAGATGTTCCCATTGTGTAACCAATAATCCTGTGTGCAGAGAAACCTAAACGAGTAGCCATCTCGATAAATTCAACTAATTTAGCCTGTCCTGCTTCGTATCCTTCGTGGTAAATGAAAGATGGAGCAATTGAGGCGCCTCCTTCACCAAACGCTTTCTTCTCTAATGTGCCAGAAATCAGTTTTCCGTTACGAATTACCACATCTTCGCGGATTTTCTGGTCATTTTCGTCTCTTTTTACAATAATTTTGCCATTTTCTAGCGTTTCTGTGAGTGGTGTGACTCCATCAAATGACGCAGAAACGTACTCGCAGTCCAAAACCGTGAATAAATGGTTGAATAAAGCCCTACCAGTGTATCCAGGGCCGTATGGAGTCATCGCATCAGACTCTGGAAGAGAGTCAATTGTCCTGTATTTGGTCTCTTTACCGCCTCTAATTTCGCTATAAACTGTAGAATAACAAGATACTGCCGTGTCCTTTCCGACATAAGCAAGCCCTTCTTCATTATATCCCATCTTCTTTTTATCATCCCACGTGCCGGCCTTACTCATATCGTTGTAAGTCAACAAATAAAGCCCACTTGTTTGATCCTGATCCGTTGCCACAGTTAACATTCCGTAACGTGCGTGTATGATATTCTTCGTTAGGAGCATTAATTTCTCTGCTTCTTTCTTCGCAGCCTCGGTTTGGACAAAGTGAACCTTCATGTGGTCTCCATCATAGTCAGCGTTGAAGGGTATACAGACCGTTGGGTTCATTCTAATTGTCTTCGTAGGCACTGGTCTGACCCTAAAAGCCATGATTGACTGTCTATGTAGTGAGGGTGCCCTATTGAAAAGACAGACATCGCCAGTAGTTATGTTAGTTTCTAAGACCATTCCAGGTCTTAGGTTCTCGATCTTGCCTCTAATATACTCATGAAAGTTCTCTAAAGTGCTATTTCTGCCCTTTTGTAAGATGATTTCCTCCATCATACCAGCATGACCATCTTCAAAAAGATGCGTTGCTTTAGGATAGACGTCATCGATTACATTTTGCAAATACTTTTTCATTTCTTCTAGATTTTCTTCGGTTACTACTCTAGGATATGACACAGTTTCACAGACTTGAATGGGTATTCCGACTTCATCAATCGCTAAATTTGGATCAGGACTGATCACAGAATAGCCAACTGTGTCCACATATTTCGATTGCAGGTTGCTTCGCATTCGCCCAGTCTTTCCGGTCAGTCTATTGAGGAGTCCGTCATGCGATTTTAGCGCTTCGCCACCGCCAAAAGTGTACTGAATAGAACTTCCACCAGATCCTACAGCATTATTCTGATTGTCTATGACTCTGGATGTTGCCAAAAAGAGTTGTCTTCTTGCGTATCCTTCTCTAGTTGTCGCTTGACCTTTGTTCTTGATTTCTCTTAACCGGTCTCCAGCCCATACAACATCACTGTATAGTTTAGTTAAATCGTCTTCTTCGGTCTTTCCATCGCTTCTAACCCGCAACGGCCTTGCCGTATTGGGTATAACTGGTAGATTTTCCAAGAACATATTCTCTGGTCTAGAGGTAACGGGATTCAGCGCTAAGAAATAACAATCCTCATTAGGTATATTAGATAGTATATCCCTAACCTTACTATGTAGGTATATCTTATTACCATCTATATCTTTATCATCTAAGAAGAAGTGCTGGGGATTTCTGTATGTGAATGTTAATGATGGACTAAATTCCTCGCAATGAGGGCATATTCTCCCGTTAAATTTCATATTATCGAAATGTGGCTTTAATAAATTCCTGATCCTTGCTCTAGACTTGAAGTTTTTACCACCATTTTCAAATTCTTGCAGAACCGCGGCACGTGTAGAGTCCATTATTTCTTGCGGTAGCAATACTCTACTGCAATAAACACAAGTTTTGTTTATCGCTTCCATCAACGGATGTGTCCCTCTTGCCTGATTCTTGGTTACTCCTAAGAATAAAAAGTTGGGAATGGGCTCTGGTAATCTAATGTAACCGAAATGTCCAGAACAAGATTCCATTTGGCTATTTTTATCAGGATTGAACGGCAAATGGCAAGTAGGACATTCGTCATCTTTACCCAAAGAACCCATTCTGTGATCCATCACACCGTTAATTACCGAGACAGATACGCCTTTCCTACTGGGATCGTCCTTCAACGATTCTGATGCCATAACTTCCACTACAGCCATCTTCTCTATTTCTTCTGGAGACATAATTTCCATATTGACTCCACCGATTTCACCTGGCTCCTTGGTTTCGATTAAGTCAGATTGGAACCTACAAGTAAATCTCATAGGCAGTAAGGAATCTCTTGAACCATCCTTCATTACTTTCTCTTGCAACGGTACACTGATTATGGCACCATCATGACCCGATGGAATTAGTTTTGGGTAGGTTGATGCTTTATTCTTGATTGGTTCTAGAAAATGGAACCTAACAAGGAAGTATTGGTCACTTGCTGCCCTCAAACCTTCTGCATCTTCGTGATAAAGTAAGTATCTAATTGCTGCTGCTTTTGATGTAGGCACCCATTTATGCTTTAATCTGCCACTGTGAAGGTCTAGATTAAGGAATATACCTGTTGCTGCCCTCGGTGGATCCTCTGGATTATATGCTGGAATCTCTATCTCTTCTGAGAAGATATCTTCCGGCTTCACGAACCAGACGAAGGTGCTGACTTCTTCCATATTCTCACTTTCTGATTAACTTGATAGTAACTCTATCGGTAATCAGATACTGAGGTTGGGCCGTTAGACCCGTTTCAGGATCCAATTCAGCAACTTCTGGTATTTTTACGAAAGCCTGTGTAACCGGGCCAAGGTTGACTAAACTGTTTGCTCCTACATTGAACTCTTTAACAAATTCTGACTCGTCTGCCATTGTTTCTTTCAATAAAGTAGTCTTTCCAAACCTAGATTGAGTGGAAAACGCAGAGGATGTGGTGTTGCTGTTGATATGATAAGTGATTTGTACTTTCAATGGTATGGCAGAGAAGATCTTACCGTGTTGCGTAAAGGAAGAATTGAGGCCGTAGTAGAATCCTGTTGCGTTAGCGATACCTTGTTCGTCTTTAGGTAGGGTAATTACGATTTCATTCCCATTAACCATGATATTGTTTAACAATGACACGTCCAAGGTCTTAGGAAACGTGTTGTTCTGCTTGTAACCGACATTGAAAACTGCTATCGGGACTCTGCCTGAATCATTTACTGTCATCATTGTCACATTGTGAGAAGGTAATCCTCTACCATCGAACGGTGCGCCATAAGAAACACCCTGCGTACCTAATAGATAATGGTGAACCTTTTGCTTTCTTATCCAATTCTGGCGAAAGTTGGTCCTACTATTAGCACGCAATCCTTCTCTACGCTGAGCATCGGCTTTGGCTTTCTCAGCAAAGTTCACCATGATAGTCGCACCACGCCTGAGAACATAAGTCTAACCCTGCGCATGATGGTATGCTATGTAATCAGCCATATCGTTCATCGGGTGGTCAGAATGGCCCCTAACCCATTGGAATTGCACATCACAGGGGTACGAATCAATAGTTTTGTTGATTATTTTGTTGGCTTTGAGTAAATCTGGGTGGTATGACTCTTCTTGGCCTTCCAACTGCTCTATGCAGGTTAGACTGTCTGAGCATATTCTAAGTAAATCGCCGGGTTCGACAATTGGCTTAGATAGGAACAGACCTAACCTAATTGCTTGCATCTCTGCCAGCGTACAGTTGTCGTGTGTTGTAGTCCTACCCATAGAAGTCATTAGCCTATTATCTGTAATATTAACTAGTATAGCCGCCAGACCAGAACTAGCATATTCATATTCGCCTATAGTAGAGGCATCTGTATAACAATTATACTCTACCATACGATCAATATACCACTTTACGATAGTAGGGAATCTCCCCACCAGTCTTAGAGTCTCTTGTTATCCTAATAACATCACCTATCTTGATTTCTTCGCCGTCATTTACAAGTACTTGTATAGCAGCGTCTCCGTATTTAATCAATGGTAACTCTTCAAGTGTTACATTTATTTTTTTGAGTTCTCTTTTAGCCTGAGACTCACTAAGTTTCTCATGTTTGGGAGTAAAGTGCCATGAAAAAGCCATTTAACTAATCCTCCCAGTATTCCTCGTCCAAATCTTTCCACTCATCATCGTCAACTTCTTCACTTTCTTCATCAGACGATTCTTCTGTGGCATCATCTTCTATTTCTCCGTCCACATCTGGCTCAGTTGGGGTAACTTCATCGGGACTTTCATCGGACTCTGTATCCTCGTCTCCAGCATCTTCGGTGTCAGCATCGGAAGACTCTGTGTCGTCCTCATCTGGGGTTTCTTCTTCACTGTCTTCCCCACCATCGGAGTCTTCCTCGACGTTCGGAAGGGGCTCTTCCTTTTCTGTGTCGTCCTCATCTTCCTCATCTTCCTCATCTTCCTCGTCTTCGTCAAGGGTGTCCCAATCTAATTGTTCCCAATCGTCTTCCCACTCTTCGGATTCTCCCTTTATCTTAGGTAACTCCCTACCATCGTCTGAGGGCTTTGTCTCTTCCTCATCTTCCTCATCCTCTAAGTCGTCTACCGCGACGATTTCGCCTAGTTCGACTAACTCTATTCTCTCGTTTTTCTTCAAGTCTAAACTAGAAAGAAATGCATCTAACTTATTATCTGCACTATCTTCATGTGCTGCTTCAATCTCTAGTGTTAAGTCTACTTGGAATAACTTCATCAAGCATACTGAGCCTGCGAACATACTTAACAAATGCGGTTATAGTAAGGATACTGACATAATCTATAGGGATTACCTTATATAATCTATAGGTATCGGCTCAGATGTGGCAGAGGAGCCTAAGAGAGAGGACCGTTTCACGACGATCCGCATAAGAAAGATAGACAGGGCCAAGTTGTATGATTTAGCCTTGCCTAGAGAAGCACACTGGGAGACGATGACAAGGATCATATCGTCTTTTGAAGCAAAGAAACTAGTTAAGAGGAACAAGTGATGGACAACCAGAAAGAAACAAAATATCTCTGCCCGTGTTGTACGGAAAAATTCTCCACGGATAAGATTCGCTCCCTCCACGTATCTGTATTCCATCCTTGGTATGAAGTACCTAGTAGCCGAATAGGTAAGAAATACACCCGCATTGTGAAGCAAATAGAACGCTGTTTCATTGACTATCGTAAGAAGAATATCTCTATAGTGACACTAAGCGATGTGGAACACTGGATGCACAATAACACAAGGGCTGGTTTGGCTAAGAGAAGGATATCAAGCCTCCTCAAAAGAAGGAAGCAATTCGTCTTACACAAGAAGGCTAGGAGAAAAAACTCCAACCAAATGGAGTATTGGTGGTCTTTGGGTGAGTCAGAAGAGGAACCAAATACCAGTGGTTATGAGAAATGGGTCGATGTACCGCTCAATTGACACATACCGGTATCCCCGAAAACGTAGTATAATTGAAGGGGGAGATGTATATGGTAAACAATACAAACCGACTATGCCGCAGATGCGGCTGCAACCTAGAGATAACCACCACAAAGAGTGGAATGCAGATTGAAAGAGGCACCGAGTGTGGCTTTGGATATCCTGTCATTTCACCGATCAAGGCTGGTTCTATCTGAGATATACGTAAGCCCGCCGTCAGACCGTAGCAGGGGTATCTGGCGGTGGCGCTTTCCCTTACTAGCATGGAGTTACACGCATACATGACAAAAGGAAGCACTATTGTAGAAAAGACAGGATACGGGGTAGCATGGGAGAACGCTAACGGACGATTGTTCGTTATGTTCTCTGGCTGCCGCGAAGCCTACGAGATAACCGCCAACGAGCCCGTTGAGCAGTTGGA
>MDSZ01177933.1_pt1 | contig 16567 bp, 13 predicted proteins | sample 811201 | NCBI WGS metagenome assembly MDSZ01 (sample SAMN05326647, study PRJNA326480) | marine metagenome | isolation source: seawater | place: Indian Ocean: North | collected 2010
TCTTATTATAGGAGGTATCAACACCTGCCTTTAATGCAAAGTTTTTACTTTTAAAAATACTTTGTGCGTGAGATAAATATTTATTAGTTTTATTGTAATCGTATAACATTCCTATCTGTCCTAATCCGACTACAAGAGTTGTTATAGGCATGATATTTATAGTTTTACTTTCTTTCTTCTTACATTTTTATTAATTTGCATAATATGCTTATTTTTTTCTAAAAAATTGAGTATATCGTCTAACGTGAAGGGTTTTTTCTTAGAATGAAGCTTATCTGCAATCTTGCATATTAATTTGTAGTCATCATATTCATCCAAGGTTAATCCAAGTTTAGGCAAATGATGCTCATAAGGTGCTAAAATATTAAGAAGTTTAAATTTCTTTGGATTTTTTTTATAATATAAAGTCACATGTTCTAAATCATTTTTATTTTTAGTATTTAACCTAACTTTTGCAAGAGAAGCCGTTGAAAAAATAGCTACATCCATTCCATCCGGATAAGATCTTATTGTTGAATTGCTTACGTAGTCAGCTTTATTATTAAAATATGTGTTAATAGCTTGAGAGATAAGTCTGGGGTCAATAATAGGGCAATCACCGGTTATCTGTGCGATAATTTTAACATGAAAGTGTTTAGCTGCTTTATAAACTCTATCAAGAACATTCTCTTCACTGCCTCGAAAATATTTTAAATTCATCTTTTTTAAATATTTTACAAGAATATCGTCATTTTTATTTGTAGTTGTAGCGACAATGATATCATCTAGCTCATTTACAAATTTAAGTCTGTTGATCAAGTAATGAATAGAAGGGATTTGACAAATAGGCATCATTACCTTTCCAGGTAATCTACTTGAACTCATTCTAGCTTCTATTATTGCAGAAATTTTAAATTTATTTTTTACTTTTTTTTTCATGCAGGTCTATATAAATTAGTTTCATGGGCATATTAGCACCAATATTTTTATTTATTTTTTTTCCTATTAATGAATGAAAATATTTTGGATGTGCACCATTAGCTGGTCTAATAACCTTTATATTTTTATATGATATTAATTCACCATTTTTTATACTTTTAATTGTATATATTGATCTTCTATATTTCTTTGACTTAACTTCTGATTTTGACGGCCCTATTATCTGTTTACCTAATGCTTGCCATGCATTATTGCACTCTTTCACCATCGACTGAAATTCACTAACCTCAATAGAGAACTTGCTATCAACTGCACCATCTTTTTTATCAAGGGTTACATGTTTTTCTATCATACAAGCGCCTAGGGCTATCGCGGTAATGGGAGCTCCAATTCCTTCACTGTGATCAGAGAGTCCTATTGGACAATCAAATTTTTTTTTCATATAAGGTATAGTAACAAGATTGCTGTCTTTTACTGAAGCAGGGTACTCACTAGTGCATTTTAATAGGATAATTTTTTTTGCCCCTTTATCTCTTGCAGCTTTTACCGCAACTCTAATTTCTTTTTCTGAGGCCATGCCTGTGGAAATAATTAATGGCTTTCCAGTTAATGCAACTTTTTGAATAAGTGGTATATGATTTATTTCAAAAGAAGCAATCTTGTACGCCGGTACTTTTAGTTTTTCTAAAAAATCTACTGCGGTTTCATCAAAGGGTGAGCTAAAACAAATTAAGTTATTCTGTTTTGCGCGCTTAAAAATCTCCTCGTGCCACTCCCATGGGGTATGTGCTTGGTCATAGAGATCATATAAATTTCTACCATACCAAATGCTTTTTTTATCATTTATAACAAATTCTCTTCTATTTGATTTCAACGTTATTGTATCAGCTGTATAAGTTTGCAATTTTACTGCATGAGCACCAGCTTTTGCAACACTGTCTACTATTTTGAGCGCCCTTTTTAACGAACCGCCATGATTTCCAGACATTTCTGCAATTATGAAAGGTGGAAGGCCATTGCCAACTAAATGTTTTCCAATTTTAATTTTTTTAATCATCTTATATTTTCTGTTTAAAAAGTTTGATTACCTGAAGTAAATTTTTAATATGATACTTTGCATCATATTGATCATTTGACCTCACATTTTTATAAGGTCCTCTCATAATTCTTACAGTTTTCACTCCTAGTTTGTTTAAATTAACAAAATCCTTAAATGGATTATCGCCAACATATATCATTTCACTCCAATCAATTTTTTCTCTAACTTTAATCTTATTAAAACAATGAATTGAAGGCTTTGCATGTTTTAAACCGTAGTTATGAGTAATAAAAGCTTTTTTAACTTGTTTTTGTAATCCTAAATGAATAATTTTATTTTTTTGAACTAACTTATTTCCGTCAGTAACTATATATGGCTTTTTATAAAGTTGTGAGAGAAGCCTTACTGAGTCATTATATAATTCAATTTTAGGCTTGTGGGATCTATAAACCGATAGACATTTACTAAGAAATTTTTTCTTTTGTAAATTATTTTCTTTTAAAAAAATATCAAATACCTCTCCTCTACCATAGTCATTTAGAATTTGAATCAATCTTTTATAAATACTATTTTTATTTAACTTGGTTTCTTTTGATAAAAGTTTTGATACTTCATTAAAGCCACTTTTTACGAAAGATATTTCATTATAAAGGGTATCGTCTAGATCAAAAACAGCAATCATTATACTACAATATCTTTTTCAATTCTTGCTTGTCTTATTCTTTTCTTTACAGAATTATATTTAATTTGTTTAGTTTTAGGTTCTAGTATTTCTAGGATTGACCAATAAAAAATATCTAACCCAGTATAAATTGATGCAGTAGATGCGCCACCAAATCTTGGGTTGCACTCAATAATAAATAGATTATTTTTATTCATTATAGCTTGAGCAATTACCGGACCCCTGAACTTAAGATGTCTAAAAAAAAGCTCAAACTTTTTTTCAATGTGTTTGTTCTTAAAATTTGAAGTAACTTTAGATTCGCCGTTTTCAATTAGTTCACGCTTTCTCATATTAAAACCAACTAGTTTGAAATCTTTAGAGAACCAAGCATCGACACTAATCTCGGTTCCTTCGATATAAGGCTGAAACAAGGGATGTTCTAATTTTTTACTTATCTTTAATGCAGTGCTTTTATTTATATTGACTCCTATTGTTTTTGAAGAGGAGCCAAACCTTTCTTTTACAACATACTTTTTTGCATTTTTAATAGAATTGATATTTACTTCAGATTCTATTACACCGACAGACCTATTACTGAAATATTCAGAAAATGATAATTTGTCATTACAAATATTCACCGATTTTAATGGTGAAATAATAATTTCAATGTCATTTTTTTTAAAAATTTCAATATTTTTTGCCCAAAAATAGAGTTCTCCATCTCTGGTAGGGATTATTATTTTGATATTCCTTTTCTTACATCCTTCAATTACTTTTTTTAAATTTAATTCGTTAATAATTGGCATTTTCCAAAAAAAATTTTTAAATACGTATTTTGAAAGTATATTTCTACGACTATCGCCACAAATTACATTAATATCATGTTCAAATTTCTTTGTTGCTTCGAGGCATGACTCTATTAAGGGAATTTTTTTTGAAGAACTTGTAATCAAGATATTAAAAGGTTGAAATTCTCTAGTTTCTTTTTCTTTATTTTTTTCATATTCAATTATTTCAGGAATCGCAGACTCCAAAGTATAAACGGGAGACCAGTTAAGTTCATTTATAAATCTATTCATGTTTGCACTTGAAGACTCATAAAGCATTTGTTTTTTTTTAAATTCTATTTTTGGATTTTGAAAATGACCCTTTATAATATCTAATACTTCTGAGATTGATCTTGATTTCCCAGTACCTAGATTGATTGGTCCAACTACTGAATTTTTTTCAATAAGCTTAGAGATTCCTAGCGCAGTATCTTTTGAATAAATAAAATCAAATTGTCCCTGCTGGCCGTAGACACTAATTTTTTCATTATTTATTAAAGATCTTATCCATCGAGAGATAATATCTCTTGAGTTTTTTCCGTATCCTCTAAATATTCTCACCATGACAGTGGAAAATTTTTTATTTTTAAAATTATTTATAAAACCTAATTCATTTTCATGGGATAGTTTTGCCATACCTGTAAGGTTTCTAGGATTTAAGTTATCTGTCTCCTCTAATGATGAGTTTCTATTGATTATGTTTTTTGATAGATACAATTTAGGGTCATAGACAAGATAGCTTGAGGCAAAGATAACTCTTTTTAAAGATTGGATATCTTTCATTATTGTCATTAAATGATGACTTAATTTAACATTATGCTGATGATTTTCTTCCCAAAATGTGTAGTTTTCATCTGATCTCTCAAATGTAGCAGCAAGATGAATAAATACGTTTGGTTTAAATTCTTTTATTATTTCCTCGTTAATAAAATTTAAATCACCCTGAAAATATTTAATCTTGTTTGAGAAGTTTTTAGGTTTTGGCTTAATGTCACCTACAAAAATAATGTAATTTTTTTTTTCTAAAATTCTTACTAGTTCTTGGCCAATTACACCTGAGCCACCACTAATAAAAACCTTTTTTTTAGTCATCTTTTGATAATTCCATGCATATAGGAGTCACAAAATTTATTCTTGTATAAAATATGTTTCTTCAACAAACCTTCTTGTTTAAATCCATTTTTTATTAAGATTGATAAGTGAAATTTTCGAAATGAAAAAGTTTCTGTAAATAACTTTTTAAGTTTTAATTCATGAAATGCAATTTTTTTAATCAAATTTAAAAATTCTGTAAAATAAAAGTCGTATAATTTTTTTTGAGACACTAATTTTGTATCAAGCAAGAATGATATCTCTGCCCGTTTATTTTTCCATGAAATATTTGTTAATCCTCCATAACCTAATAGAATTTTATTTTCCAAAATACTAAATAATATTTGTTCAGGTTGTTTTTTTGACATTACTTTCCAAACATGGTTTTTAAAATAATCTAATTGGTATTTTTTTGAAATCTTCTTATTTTGTCTCAATATCTCTATTTGTTTATTTCTCCAACTTCTTATCATTTCAATATCCTTAGGTGAGATAGCTTGGATAAAAATATTATCCTTTACGTACTTTTTTTCTTTTAAACACTTATATTTTTTAGTCATTTGATTTGTATTAGTTAATTCTTTTAAAGCCTACTTGACAAACTGACCCCTCAAGCAATTGATAAATATCCATACCATTTTCGCAATCTTTTATTTTTTTGAAAACTACATCCAACTCATCAAGATATTTATTAATTAAATCATCTGTATGCGCTACTGACACATATACACTATTTGTAGCAAGAATTTTCTTCTTTAAAAGTTCCTGAGATATAAGTGTTTTGTATTCATTACTGTATTTACTTTTTATCTTAAACGATGGCAATGGATCAATACCGAACACATCAAGCTCAATACTATTTTTAATTCCTAATTCAATTATACATTTTTTAATATATTTTCCTTTATTGGTAATGGTTTTCCATGATTCTGTTTTATTCATTATATCTAATGTTTTTAAAGCGGCTGTTGGCCCCGCTCTCTCAGACCAGAAAGTACTACTAATAAAACTTGATTGTGCATTCTGCATTATTTCTTCCTTACCAACTACCGCAGTAATCGCATAGCCATTTCCTAATGCCTTACCAAACATACTCATATCCGGATTAATACTGTATTTTTTTGATATACCTCCGAATGTCTCTCTAAAACCACTGGTGCATTCATCAAAAATTAGCACAATGTCTTTCTTTTTAGTTAATTCTCTTACTTTCTCTAAAAAACCTTCTTCAGGTTGAATGTTTCTTACAACCTCCATTTTTACAGTGCCAATATCCTTAGTATTAATAATTTCTTCGAGTTGCTTGATATTATTGTATTCAAAAGGAAATACTGTATTAGTTAAGTTCCTAGGAACGCCGTCGATATCTAGTCCACTTAGTAAGTGATTATTTAATTCATCTTTACTCTGTAAGTTTGCAGATAAATACCAGTCATGCCAACCATGATATCCACAAATTGCGACATTGTCTTTTCCTGTAGCAGCTCTAGCTATTCTTACGGCAATGGCATTAGCTTCGCCTCCAGATCTTGCAAATCTAACCATATCACCCCAAGGACTACAAATTTCAATTAATTTTTCTGCTAGCTCAACTTCTTCTTTGCAATTGAGTGTAGACATATTTCCTTTAGTAATATTTTCAATTACAGCTTTATCAACTGCATCATTGCTATATCCCAATATGTTTGTACCAACACCCATTAAAGACATATCGACAAATTTTTCATTATCTAAACTCCATATGTAACAGCCTTTAGCTTTACTATAGTACGCCGGCCATTTATCAGGCAAAAACATTTCTGGCCTTTTAGATAAGATCATATTGCCTCCAGGTATAATGCCCTTGGCTTTTTTCCATACCTTCTGTCCATTATTGCTCATAAATTCATAACCTATCCCATTCAATTGGATTTAGAAGAAGTTCATCATTAGTTTTAAGATCATTTGGTAATTCAATTTCTTCGACATTAATTAAACCTAATATCTGCTCGAGCTGTTTATCACTTTGGAAACCTATTATAACCTTATCAATATTTTTTTGTGAAAAAACGTGATTTACTGCAGTTTTGATCATTTGCGTTTGATTAAAATTGTTATATTTATTCCACTCATTAATTAAATTGATCCATTTATTAAATTTACCTGGTATGGATTCAGATTTCATTAATAATAGACCTTGTAAGAAAATTGATCTTGCATGAATTTCTGTTCCTTTAGATTTTAATTCTTCCAGTTTACCAGTCTCACACATTCTTCGATCAAACACATTTATTGGACATTGAACAACTTCAAAATCATATACATTTTTTAAGCTATCAATTTCTTCTGGGCTATAAATTGAAATCCCAATTTTTTTAAAAATACCATTATTTTTTAAATGATCTAATTTTTTAATGATCTCTTCACCTATTTTATTTTTTAATTGATCAGGCTTATGTATTAAAATTGTGTTTAAGCTACTAACTTTCAAATCAATTCTCGATTTATTAATTAACTTATCAATTATACATGAAGTATCTTCATACTTGTTAGATAATTCGGGTATCTTGGTTATAATCTCAAAATTTTTCACGCCAATTTTGCCCAGAATTTGATGGCAATTTTTATATCCAATAGCTGTGTCTATAGATTTAATATTTGATTTATTTGCTAATCTCAAAATTTTTTCAGCCATGTCAGGTTTAACTTTTCCAGATGTATTTGAAATACCGTAATTAGATGAAAATTGTGCTGTTCCAATTACGAGTTTGCTTATCATTAATTATAATATAGCTGAGATTTTACTAACAATTTTTTTTTGCTCATTATCCGAGAGTTCATAGTAAATTGGTATACTCAGGGCTTCTGAACTATACTTTTCTGCATTAGGGAAATCTCCTTCTTTAAATCCGAGAGATCTATAGTAAGGATGTAAATGAACAGGCAAATAATGTAAATTTACTCCAATCCCATTTTTTCTAAGATAACTAAATATTTTTTTATAAGATCTTGATGAATGATCAGTTAGTCTTATTACATATAGATGAAATGAGCTTTTTGCTTTTAGATCCACCTCAGGAATTCTAATTGGTAAAGGACTTAATAATTTATTATATTTTTTTGCAATTTTATTTCTTTTACTCAAAAATTTATTGAGTTTATTAATTTGTGACAAACCTAGAGCTGCTTGTATATCTGTCATTCTATAATTAAATCCTAAAAGTTGCTGTTCGTAATACCATGCCTCGCGATTTTTTACTTTGAACAACTTGCTATTTCTTGTAATGCCACTGTTTCTTAACATTTCAACTTTTGAAGCAACTCTACGATCATTTGTTAATAGCATGCCTCCTTCTCCAGTTGTAATCATTTTTACTGGGTGAAAACTAAATATTGTTATATCCGACCATTTACAACTTCCGATGTTCTCATTTTTATATTTTGCTCCTAAACTATGAGACGCATCCTCAATTATCTTAAATTTATATTTTTTGGATAATCTCCAAATCTCATCTTGCTTAGTTGGGTTGCCTGCAAAATGGACTGGAATTAAAATTTTAGGAAGTTTATTTTTTTTTTCTGCGTTCTTTAGTTTTTCGGATAAGCTATCTACACAAATATTATATGTATTAATATTAATATCTACAAAATCCACTTTGGCTCCACAATATAAACCACAATTAGCTGAGGCTACAAATGTGTTTGGCACCGTCCAGATTATATCTCCTTTTTTCAAATCTAGTGCCAAACATGCTAAATGAAGAGCGCTTGTAGCACTATTTACAGCGAATGAGTACTTTGATCCACATCTACTTGCGACTTTATTTTCAAATTTAGGGACTATTGATCCTTGAGTTATTAAAGGAGATCTAAGAACCTTAACAACACTTTTTATATCCTTATCATCAATAAATTGCTTACTGTAAGGTATCATTTTTCGTAAAGACTATACTACTTCTTCTAAGTTTATTTTTTTTATTTCATCAATACTTAAGAAGTGTTTATTATCTCGAGAATTATATGAAAAACCCTGAGACATAGGTTTTCCTAATGAATTATCTTTTATATTCTTAAGATAATCAATGTCGCTATCAGTAAATTTAATTGCTGGCTTTATTAAGAAGTAATTTTGAAACTCAATAGTGAGATGGGAGTCATCTTTGGGACACATTACTTCATGTATTTTTTCACCAGGCCTTATACCAATAATTTCAAACTTAGCCTCAGGATCAATTGCTTTTGCAATATCTGAGATCAGTACAGAGGGTAATTTAGGAACAAATATTTCTCCACCCTGCATATAGCTCAAGCAACTAATCACAAAATCTACACCCTGTTGCAATGTGATTAAAAATCTTGTCATGTTAAGATCAGTAATAGGATAGGTTTTAGCATTATTGAGTTGTAATTTTTTAAATAGAGGTATTACAGAACCACGTGATCCAACTACATTTCCATATCTAACAACAGAAAATCTTGTGTGACGATCTCCTACTATATTATTAGCTGCAACAAATAACTTATCAGAGACCAGCTTTGTTGCGCCATATAAATTAATTGGGTTTGCAGCTTTGTCTGTCGATAATGCTATAACTTTTTTTACATTATTTTTTATTGCCGCATCAATTACATTTTCAGCTCCATGAATATTTGTTTTGATACACTCCATGGGATTATATTCTGATGCAGGTACTTGTTTTAGAGCTGCGCAGTGAACAACAATATCTATATCTCTCATTGCCATTGCAAGTCTCTCTTTATCTCGAACATCTCCTATAAAGAATCTGATCGCATCACTTTTAATCTCACTAGACATTTCATATTGTTTATACTCATCTCGTGAGTATATGACTAACTTGTTTGGTTCATGGGAGTCTAAAATAGTGCTGATAAATCTTCTTCCAAAAGACCCTGTTCCACCTGTCACTAAGATATTTTTATTTTTAAACATGTTAAAATTGACATAAGTAAATTACATAAGATGTATTATACTCTTTGTAGTTTTCCTTCCACTAATTTAAGCACAATATCGCAATTTTCTATCGTTGAAAGGCGATGAGACACTATTAAACTTGTTTTTTTTCCTCTCAATTCATGTATTACATTCATAATCTGACTTTCTGTTTCTATATCTAAAGCATTTGTTGACTCGTCAAATATAAGAAAAGAAGGATTTGAGTATAAAGCCCTAGCTATTGCTATTCTTTGTCTTTGCCCTCCTGAAATTTTAGCGCCTCTCTCACCAACATTTGTGTCGACTCCCTCCGCTAGTGAACTTACAAAATCAGAAAGTTGTGACTGAGCAATGGCTTTTTCTAATAATTTAAAATTAATTTCATCATCTTTCTCTCCAAAAACTATATTATTTTTCAGAGTATCATCTAGTATAAAAACATTCTGTGAAACGTAGCCTATTTTATTCTGCCACTCTCTTAAATTAGAGTGAATATTAACATTATCGATCATTATCTCACCTTCCAAAGGCTTGATAAATCCAACAATCAAATCTATTAAAGTACTTTTTCCTGATCCTGATTCACCAATTAAACCTATAATTGCTCCCTGATTTATTTCTAAATTAATATTTTCTAAAACGTGCCTTGAAGAATCATAGCCAAAAGTTAGATTATTTAATTTTAGTGAGGTATTGAAAGTAATTACTTTACTACTTTCAATTCGTTCTTCTGTTTTTACTTCAAATCTGAGTTCGTCATTTAAGGTGTTTACAGTAGCATTATTATATTTTATTGCTTGAAATGAAGCAATAATTCGATTTGTAGAGGGCATTAATTTTATTGCTGCTGCTGCAAACAATCCTAACAAAGGTAATAAATTACTTGATAAAACCGTATAATTCAAACTTGCATAGATAATCACTGCAAATATCAGAATCGCAATAATTTCAATGAAGAGTTTTGGCAAAGATTTAATAAATTCATAATTTCTTTCATTAATGGCTGTCTTTCGATTATGAAAATCGAACTCATTCAAAAATATTTGTTCTTTACCAGTAATTACAACATCTCTTATAGCCCCGATAGTCTCTTGCACTGCATATATTCGCCTTCCTTCATGATATAATCTGTCTTTACCAAATTGTACTGTTCTATTTTTAGTAAAATAGAAAAGCAAATAAGCCGTTGAAAGAATTGATAGTATTGCAAATAAAAAAATTACTGGTTCAACAATAAATAATAATAAAGATATAAATATTAGCATTAGCACTTCTATTACTAGGGTTAATGATGAATAAAGAAGAGAATTAAAATGTCCAACTTCTCTTGTCGTATTTCTTATGTAAATTGATGAATTTTTTTTTGTATGTTCAGAGTATGGAAGAGATAGGTATTTTGATAATAGTTTTTTACCTAAATTTACAGTCATGTCGGCAATAAAACTAAATTGCTTCCAATAAAAAAAACCTAAAAAAAAATTTTTAATTAAGAAAATTGCAATCATCAAAATAACAAAGAAACTTATCAAGTTTCCCTTTGTAGGGCTTTCAAAGTAAATATAGATATTAGTAATTAAAGGATGTATTTGCGTTATATCCTCTTCTATCATAATACTTGTTATAGGTAGAATTAGGCTTATGCCTAAAGTCTCTAGTAATACGGCTATAAGCATAATAAATAATAGTCTTAGTGCTCTGAACCTGTCAGATGGATTAAGTATGAATATTAATTTTTTAAATGTACTAATCATTGGATAGTTTTTAAAAATAATCTTAATTATTAAACTTATTTAATATATATCGACTTAACATACTATTTGTTTCGAAAAATTATAATCAAATTCTGGACGGTAACGAAATTAAATCTTATTGTATATCAACAATTTATTTGTTTAGTGAAAAATATACAAATAGACAATTAAAACTAATAATATGTTTCATTTAGAATTAAATCAAAACTATTTAAACTTAAATTTAGACAGCGAATTTCACAACAGTTCTAGAAAAAAAGTATTTACAATTATTAATAATCAAGAATTTTACTTAATTGGTAACATCTTTGAAAAAAATATTGAAGCAAAGCTAAGGGACATATTTAAAGATGATGAAGTAAATATTTTAGAGGTTTTACATAAAGTATTTATAAAAATATACGGAAGGTACACATTAGTAGTCAAAAATAATACAAAAACAATTATAGCCTCCAGTTACGACATGCCAACACTGTACGTTTATGACTCTAATTCAAATTCTGACATAATTATTTCTGATATTCACCCAAAAATTTCAAACAAACATATAGATAATGATATGTTATATGGAAGGTTACAGAATGGATCAAATTCCATTTGCCCCATAAGTCTAGATGTGATTGCCACAATTATACCAGGAATGTGGTTAGAAATTAATAATAATAATAGATCAGATTTAGAAATCAATGAAGGTTGGTCATTACCAATAAAAGAATTATCAAGCCGTACTGACCATGAAAATATAGCTAATGAATTAGCAAATGAAATGGGGAATGTATTGAGTAAATTTTCTTCAAACACTGATTATGAGTCTCATGTAAAACTTTCAGGAGGGATAGACTCAGCATTGATTGCTGCAGCTGCAAAAAAAAATAATATTGAATTAAAATATACAAATCATTTTCATAATTATTTAAATAATGACAATTACCATGCTTATGACTTGTCAAAAGAACTTGGGATTAAAGTCAATGTTATGCCTTACCAAATAACACATCATCCCTTTGTAGACTATGATAACTCTGATTGGGAAGAATACATTAAGGAAATTGTAATACCTTTAGCAAAAAAAAATATATTTACCTCCCCAAGTCCTGGTGGCATGAGTCTTACTTTGCCATTAATTAGAAAAAATGTATTTGCTTTCGAAGGCAATACCTACCCGGTAAATCTTTGCATTCAACATTGTAATGTATACCCGCAATTGAACCCTATAAAAGAATCTTATTTAAAAATAAGGCAGAGACAAAGAAGGTATCAATACTCCTACAGTAAATCAGTAAAATTATTAAATTATAACACTAAACCGATTCCTTGGTTTAATGATGGAATACATCCCTATTATAACTATGCTTTTTCAATGGTTTTTGATAAGAAAAATCTCTCTACAAATCTAGAAAAATGTTTCGAAAAAAAAAATGAGCTTCTACACCCATACTATAAAAAATATCTAATAAATATTTCAAACAAAATTAGAGCTGATAAGGAATTTGCCAATAATCTACTAAGGCCAAATGCAAATACAATGATCAAATTAATCAAATTAATTGCTTTTATAGATGGCCCTGCAAAAGGATCCGGGGCGGTAATTAAAAATTTGAGGGGATTCGAGACTTTTAATATTGGTTTGGCAAGCCAAATCACATTCCTTTTGCTATCAGTCAAATTTGATAAAATGTTAGTTGACAATTCCAAGTGGCACATCTTTAGAGCATTTCAAATTTTGACAGGTTTATCATTTAAAAAAATTTATAGAAAATGTCTTTGGAAACATTTTCCAGACCATCTATTAGCCAATATTAAAGAGAAACTTTCAAAATATAATATAATTAAAGAAAGATACGAAAAAAATCTCTCTAGTCACAATGAATTATTAAAAAATGAAACAAACTTAGATTTTTATTACAAATATCTTAATATAAAAAATTCAAAATTATTAAAAGTTTTGAAGGGTACAAAATATTATGAGAATATTTTATCAATTTATGAGAGTTTTGATAAAGATAAATTATTTTTGTATAGAAATATTGATTACGGTCTTGCTTGCAGTTTAGTGGAAATTGAAATATTTTTGGATCACTAAAGATTAATTTTATTATCAATGAAGTCCAACAGTTTTATTAGCTCACTTTGAAAATGTTTATAGTCATATTTATTTTTGAATATAGAAACTATATGAGATGAAGAAATTGAAACTCTTAGATTACCTACATTTTTATTATTTATTTTTATTTTCATTGGTTGAGATAATAATTGTACTTCATTGTTATAATCTTTTATATGTTTATAAATCTTTCTTGATTCCAAAAGTGACAAATATTTATCACTTCTTTTTAAATAAAATAAAAAAATTGTTAAATTATCCTCTATACGCAATCCTTTTGAGTTATTAAATTTATGTTTTTCACACAACTCTAACGTTTTGTATCTTTTAATTAATCCTCTAATAATCTTTTGTAAATTTTTTATAATCTTAATCTGACTTTTCTTAGGGATTTTATTAAAAGACTTAATTTCATTAATGGCAAATTTCCACCTAAATAATAGTCCATAAGTTATCTTTGGTGATTTAATAAGCTCTACATCATTAAATATTTTTTTTAAATCTGAATTTTTTTTTAAAACTTTTATGCGTTTATTAGTTAAATACGCTGAACAAAAGGGTGGTGCAGAAAAAAACTTTGATCCGGTAATTATAACATCATAGTTATTTTCTATGAAGGAAGTTAAGGTTTCAAAGTCACATCTCATTTGACAAGCATCAACAACAATTTTGAGGTTACTAAACTTTTTTTTCATTCGATTTATTGACTCAATCGAAGGAAATATTTTGTGCGATTTAGATACATAAACTAAATGTAAAATTAATTTTTCATATTGCTTGAAATTTTTATTTAGTAGAAATTCAATTTTACTAGATAATTTTTTATTAAAATTTATATCACTTTCATTTATAGCAATTGGCAAAAAATCTGTTTTGATATTCTTTGATTTAAATTCGTTTAAATAAACATTTGTATATTTAAATTTTCCAAAGGGTGCGACATTTGAAAATATTTTTCCACGGGAAGTATTTCTGATTGATGTACCGATCTCATCTATTCCTATAATTATATTATAAATATTTTTTTCATCGCCTAATAGAGGAAGGTACTCTGAGTCAGTTCCTGAAGGAGATAAGTAAATATGTTTAACTGTATTAAAAAAAATAGTATTTAGTTCTTTTTTAATTTTTAATTGTAATGAATGAAAAAAAGATTTCTTGCTTAATTCTTTTTGATTTTTTAAAAAATAATCATAGACATTTCTGTATGAGTATAGAGATGCATGATTAGCTGTAGCACTTGAGAACTCAATTGACTTTGTAATATTATGCTTAACACCATAAATATTTATGTCATTTTTAATTAAGTTTCGGTAATCATTATCTAATCCGATTATTTCATCAAAAATTTTTTTACTTTTGATATTTTTTTTCATTAAATTATTTTCTTTGATTTATATTGATAAAGCTTACTAAATTTATAGAAAATTTAAATTTAAATGGTTGCGGGGGTAGGATTTGAACCTACGACCTTCAGGTTATGAGCCTGACGAGCTACCAGACTGCTCCACCCCGCGATAATATATTCTTAGAGAATTTGAACGATATTAAAAATTATAAGTAATGTCAAATTTTTGAAAGTAATTCAGCAAAAAAGAATATTATTTTTTATAATTTAAAATTTCGTCTTCACACATTATTTTTACCAAGCTTTTTAGATTTGTATTTGGCTTCCATTTAAGAACTTTTTTTGCCTTTCTACTGTCCCCACGAAGAAAATTTACTTCAGCTGGCCTAAAATATCTTTTATTAATCTTTACTAAAAGCTTATTTGTTTTTGTGTCAAAACACTTTTCATTTAAACCTTTACCCTGCCAAGCTGGTTTAAAATTTAATTTTTTGCAAGTCTCATTGATAAAATCTTTAATTGTATGTGTTTTGCCTGTAGCAATGACATAGTCATCGGGATTCTTATATTGGAGCATTTTCCACATAGCCTGAACATAATCTTTTGCGTAGCCCCAGTCTCTTTTTGCATATATATTTCCAACTTCTAAGGTTTTTCCATTTGCATATTTTATCTTACATAATGCATCGACAATTTTTTTTGTTACAAATTCATTACCTCTAATGGGAGACTCATGATTAAACAATATTCCTGAACAACAAAATAAACCATAACCCTCGCGATACATATCTGTAATCCAATGAGCATATAATTTTGAGACAGCGTAAGGGCTTCTTGGTCGAAATTGTGAGGACTCGTTTTGAAAATCTTCATCTTCATGTCCTCCAAACATTTCAGAAGTTGAAGCTTGATAGAATTTAGTGTGTTTACTGTAATATCTTATTGCTTCTAGAATTCTTAACGTTCCAAAGGCATTAATATTTGACGTCATTAGAGGGGTATCAAAGGATGAACCTACGAATGACTGTGCTGCTAAATTATAAATTTCATCAAATTGACCTTTTTTTATAATGTTATGAATGTTGGTATCTTCAGCTAACTCAAAATCAATAATTGAAACTTTATTTTCGATGCCGAGTTTTTTAAGTCTCCATAAGCTACCGCTTGCTGTTCTTCTATCTCCGCCGTAAACCTTGTAGCCTTTCGAAAGTAAAAAATCTGCTAAATATGCCCCATCCTGTCCCGAGATACCTGTTATCAATGCTTTTTTATTTTTTTTCATAAATTGTTGATTTAATTGCCTGGAATTATTTATAAAACATTGTGTTTTTTCATTAATTCACCACTAATCCAATCGTAGGTTTTTCCAATACCTCTTTCCAAAGAAACTTCAAAATCCCATTTTAATTTTTCCCTGATCAAGTCGTTATTTGAATTTCGTCCCCTTACACCTAATGGTGCATCCAATTTGTGATTCCTTGTAACTTTCTTGTTTGCTACTTTAGCCGCTGTATCCACAAGTTCATTGATTGTGACCATTTCTTCTGAACCTATATTGATTGGACCAATGAAATCACTATCCATTAACCTTCTTGTAGCTTCAATACAATCATCAATGAACAAAAATGACCTTGTTTGTTTGCCATCACCCCAGACCTCAATTGCAGTTTCGTTGTCTTTTAGTTGAGCAACCTTTCTACATATTGCTGCAGGAGCTTTCTCTCTACCTCCATCCCATGTACCTTCAGGACCATATATATTATGGTATCTTGCGACCCTAACTGGAATATTGAAATTTCTATGATACGTAAAATATAAATGCTCACTAAATAATTTTTCCCATCCATATTCTGAGTCAGGTGCGGCAGGATATGCGGACTCCTCTCTACAA
>MDSZ01077279.1_pt1 | contig 16563 bp, 15 predicted proteins | sample 811201 | NCBI WGS metagenome assembly MDSZ01 (sample SAMN05326647, study PRJNA326480) | marine metagenome | isolation source: seawater | place: Indian Ocean: North | collected 2010
AAATTGATTTTGAGAAATTAAATTTGGTAGAAACCAAAAGGATCTTTTGGCTATGACGTATTCCTATACTGAAAAAAAACGTATACGTAAAAGTTTTGGCAAAACAAGTGACGTAATTGAAGCACCAAATTTGATTGACTTGCAAATAAACTCGTATAATGAGTTTTTAGGCATGTCTGATGGTGAGTTTAATCCTGATAAATCAGGACTCCATAGAGTATTTGAGTCTGTATTCCCGATATATGATTACTCAAATAACTGTAAGCTTGAGTATACAAGCTTTAAACTTGACAAGCCTGAGTACAATGAAGAAGAGTGCAGAATCAGTAGTAAAACATACTCTGTACCTATCAAAGTTAACTTTAAATTATATACCAACATAGATGAGAAAAATTCTGACAAAGTAGAGATATTTGAGAATGAAGAGGTGTTTCTGGGTGAATTACCGATCATGACTAAGTATGGGACGTTCATTGTTAACGGTACAGAGCGTGTTGTTGTGTCCCAACTTCATAGATCTCCAGGGGTATTTTTTGACCACGATCGTGGTAGGACACATTCTTCAGGTAAACTGCTTTTTTCAGCTAGAGTTATTCCTTACAGAGGATCTTGGCTAGACTTTGAGTTTGATCAAAAAGATATAATATATGCAAGAATAGATAGAAGAAGAAAAATCGCTTCTACAATAATTCTCAGAGCTCTTGGATATTCAACCCAAGAAATCATAGAAGAGTTCTATGATTTTAATAAAATCACGGTTAAAGACGGCAAAGTATTTATTGATCAAAACTTAGAAGATTTAAAAGGAAGCATTGCATCTTTCGATATTTACCACAATAAGAAACTTATTGTTGGTAAAGGTAAACGTATTACCTTAAGACAAATTGATTTGGCCAAAAAAAGTAAAATGAAAGCATTTCAGGTTCCAGATGATTTCCTTTTGGGTAAACGCATAGCTGATAATGTTCTCACCAAGCTAAAGGGACCTGATTTAAAAGTTGATATGATGGTTGCTGAGCAGATTGTTGATGCTGATACAGGGGAACTCATTTGTGATGCAAATCAAAAAATTGATAAATCCATAAAGGAGAAATTATCCAGTCTCAAAGCGGTCTCAGTAAATTTACTATCTTGTAATCAAGAGATTGATCAAGATGTTATTTCTCTAATTCATGAATTCGGAATATCAAATTTCACAATACTACACACTAACGATCTTGATAGAGGAACTTTCATATGCAATACCTTAGACATCGATCCTACAAATGATCAAAAGTCAGCATTAATTGAGATCTATAGAATGATGAGGCCGGGCGAGCCTCCTACAGAAGAAGCTGCTAATCAACTTTTTACAAATTTATTTCAATCCATTGACAGGTATGACTTATCAGATGTTGGTCGAATGAAGTTTAATTCCAGAGTTGGTCGTGATGATATGAAGGGCGAAACAACATTATCTAACGAGGATATTTTAGACGTTCTAAAGACCTTAATTAATATTAGAAACGGGTCTGATTCTGTTGATGATATTGATCATTTAGGTAATAGAAGAGTCAAATGTGTTGGTGAAATGGTGGAGAATGTATTTAGGGTCGGGCTTGTCAGAGTTGAAAAGGCAGTTAAAGAGAGAATGACCACCATGGAACTCTCAGAAAAGCTTCAACCTAAAGATATTGTTAATTCAAAACCGATAACAGCAACATTGAAAGAATTTTTTGGTACTAGTCAGTTATCACAATTTATGGATCAAAATAATCCACTTGCTGAAATTACACACAAGAGAAGAATATCGGCTCTTGGCCCTGGGGGATTGACACGAGAGAGAGCAGGGTTTGAGGTGAGAGATGTTCACCCAACACATTATGGAAGAGTATGTCCTATTGAGACACCTGAAGGTCCAAATATCGGCCTAATTAATTCACTGGCGACATATTCAAGAACAAACTCGTTTGGGTTTCTTGAGACTCCTTACAGAGTTGTTACTAAAAACAAGGTTAGAGATGAAATCAAATGGCTATCTGCCATTGAAGAGAGTAAATATATGATTGCCCAAGCCAACACACCTCTAGATTCAAAAGGAAACATCCAGGGGGACTTGATCTCATGTCGATTTAACAATGAATTTACAATTTCATCACCCGATAAAGTTGAGCTTATGGATGTGTCTCCAAGACAAGTAGTATCTGTTGCAGCAGCACTCATTCCATTCCTTGAGCACGATGATGCAAATAGAGCACTCATGGGCTCGAATATGCAAAGACAAGCAGTACCATTGCTAATACCAGACAAACCTCTGGTTGGAACAGGGATGGAAAAAACTGTCGCTGTCGACTCTGGGGCATCTGTCAAAGTTAAAAGAGATGGTATTGTTGATTATGTTGATGCATCAAGAATTATTGTAAATGTTAATGAGAAATATGTTGATGATGATTCAGATACTGGTGTAGACATATATCCATTAACAAAATATACACGCACAAACCAAAATACTTGTATTAATCAAAGACCTCTTGTGAAACCTGGCGATAAAGTCGTTGCAGGAGACGCTATTGCAGATGGTCCATCAACAGATCTTGGTGAGCTTGCACTTGGCCAGAATCTATTAATTGCATTTATGCCATGGAATGGATACAACTTTGAAGATTCAATACTTGTCTCTGAGAAAGTCGTAAGAGAAGATAGATTCACTTCTATACACATAGAGGAACTAGAATGTGTAGCAAGAGATACTAAATTGGGTTCTGAAGAGATTACATCAGATATTCCTAATGTGAGTGAAAACCTTCTTAATAAACTTGATGAATCTGGGATCGTATATGTTGGAGCCGAGGTTAAATCAGGCGACATCCTTGTAGGAAAAGTTACTCCAAAAGGAGAAACACAACTCACGCCTGAAGAAAAACTTCTTAGAGCAATATTTGGAGAGAAAGCATCAGATGTTAAGGATTCATCACTTAAAGTTCCGTCTGGCATGGATGGAACTGTTATCGATGTTAGGGTGTTTACTCGTGAAGGCATTGATAAAGACAAAAGAGCTATAGAGATCGAAGAAGCTCAGATCGAAGAAGTAAAGAAAAATCTGGTTGATGAGTTACGAATTAATCAAGAGACTGTTTATATTAGAGCTAGAAAACTTTTGCTCAATAAAACACTATCCAAATCTATTTTAGATCTTAAGGCAGGATCTAAATTGTCCAGCTCACTAATAGATTCGATTAGCAATGAGGATCTATTTAAAATTCAAACTAAAATTGAAAAAACCAACATTAGTCTAGCTAACCTTGCAAATAGCATTGATGATTTACAAAATAAATTCAATCAAGATCTTGAAGTAGTAACAAAAAAAATAACAATGCCTGATGATTTGGGACCTGGAGTTCAAAAGAAAATCAAGGTTTACCTAGCTGTGAAAAGAACACTACAACCAGGTGATAAAATGGCGGGTCGTCATGGTAATAAGGGCGTAATATCCCAGATAATTCCTGTAGAAGATATGCCTCATCGAGAAGATGGAACGCCTGTTGATATAGTACTAAATCCATTAGGTGTACCTTCAAGAATGAATGTAGGACAGGTACTTGAAACTCATCTTGGGTGGGCTGCTCATGGTATTGGAGAAAAAATTAACCAAATGCTCAAGGAGCAGCAAGAAGTTAAAAAGCTAAAACAGTTTATTTCAAAGGTTTATAAAGAATGTCCAGGCTTTACAAAATACACTATTGATAAATTCAGCGATAGTGAGATCGTCACACTTGCCAATAATCTCAAAAACGGCGTTCCAATGGCTACCCCGGTTTTCGACGGAGCATCTGAAGAGGAAATAAAGAAAATGCTTGAATTAGCTGAGCTACCAAGCACTGGCCAGTCTATATTGTTTGATGGCAGGACTGGAGAGCAATTCGAAAGACCAGTAACAATTGGATATATGTATATTATAAAGTTAAACCATCTTGTTGATGATAAAATGCATGCAAGATCAACTGGCCCTTATAGTTTAGTAACACAACAACCTCTAGGAGGAAAGGCCCAATTTGGGGGGCAAAGATTCGGTGAAATGGAAGTGTGGGCTTTACAGGCATATGGAGCAACTAATGTTCTTCAGGAGGTTCTAACAGTTAAATCCGATGATATAGCAGGTAGAAATAAAGTTTACAAAAATATTGTTGATGGTGACTACACTACTGATGCACATGTGCCCGAGTCATTTAATGTATTATTAAAAGAAATTAGATCATTGAGTATAAATATTGATCTTGATTCTGAAAACAAATCAAATTAGGAAGAGCTATGCAAGAAATACTAAATATGTTTAAGAAAAACAGCAATGATAAGAAATTTGACCACATTAAAATATCACTTGCTTCTCCTGATCTTATGAGGTCTTGGTCATACGGCGAGGTCAAGAAACCAGAAACAATAAATTATCGAACTTTCAAACCTGAGAGAGACGGCCTATTCTGTGCGAAAATTTTTGGACCAGTAAAAGACTATGAGTGTCTTTGTGGGAAATACAAACGTTTAAAACATAGAGGGGTTGTATGCGAAAAGTGTGGTGTCGAAGTAACATTGTCCAAAGTGAGACGAGAAAGAATGGGTCATATCGAGTTAGCTGCACCTGTTGCACATATCTGGTTTTTGAGATCATTACCTTCAAGGATTGGACTAATGATGGATATGACACTAAGACAGATAGAGAAAGTACTGTACTTTGAGGCGTTCATCGTGATTGATGGGGGATTAACTCCATACGAAACAGGCAGCCTTCTTAATGAGGAAATGTATAACCAAGCTGTAGAAGAATACGGGAATGAAATCAAAGTTGGTATGGGCGCTGAGGCAATTAAAGAACTACTGATGAGTATAGATCTTGAAAAATCTTTTGAGGAACTCTCTGAGGAGATTAAAGTAACTAAATCACAAGCTAAAAACAAAAGAAATATAAAACGCCTGAAATTAATAGAATCTTTTATAAACTCAGGCAATAAACCAGAGTGGATGATACTTGATGTTTTACCTATTCTTCCGCCAGACTTAAGACCATTAGTTCCACTTGAAGGTGGTCGTTTTGCAACCTCAGATTTAAATGATTTATACAGAAGAGTAATTAATAGGAATAACAGACTAAAAAGACTATTAGAGCTAAAGGCTCCAGATATTATTGTGAGAAATGAAAAAAGGATGTTGCAAGAATCAGTTGATGCGCTCTTAGATAATGGAAGGAGAGGAAGAGCAATTACCGGAACAAATAAAAGACCTCTCAAGTCACTTGCAGATATGATCAAAGGAAAAGGAGGAAGATTTAGGCAAAACCTTCTTGGTAAAAGGGTGGATTACTCAGGCAGGTCAGTAATTGTAGTCGGACCTACTCTTAGATTACATCAGTGCGGTATACCAAAAAAAATGGCTCTGGAATTATTTAAACCTCATATTTTCGGAAAACTTCAAACAAGAGGGATAACTACTACGATTAAATCTGCAAAAAAGGTTGTGGAGAAAGAAGGTGAAGAAGTGTGGGATATTTTAGAGGAAATAATAAAAGAATATCCTGTACTGCTAAACCGAGCTCCCACTTTGCACCGTCTCGGAATTCAAGCATTTGAACCTGTATTAATAGAAGGAAAAGCTATACAACTTCATCCATTAGTGTGCGCTGCATTTAATGCAGATTTCGATGGTGATCAAATGGCTGTACACGTACCACTGTCAGTAGAAGCTCAAACTGAAGCTAGGGTATTAATGATGGCAACAAATAATATCTTATCTCCATCAAATGGTAGTCCAATTATTGTGCCATCCCAAGACATGGTCCTCGGTATTTATTACATGTCTAGAGAAAAACCCAATTGTTTGGGAGAAGGGATGATTTTTAGTGACATTGAAGAAGTTTCAAAAGCATATCAATCAAAGCTCGTTGATATGCACGCTAAAATTAAAGTAAGGATGACTGTTACTGAACATATAGATAATGAGCTTGTTGAGAAAACAAGAATTGTCGACACTACAACTGGAAGGGCATTAATTTCTGAGATACTTCCAAAAAATATTCCATACTCTTTCATCGATCAGGACTTGAATAAAAAAGCTATTTCAAAATTGTTTGATGTTGCATACAGACTGGCAGGCTTAAAAGAGACGGTGTTATTTGCAGATAAAATTAAAAACATGGGTTTCAAGTATTCAACCCTTGCGGGCGTATCAATCGGCGTAGATGACATGGTAATACCTAAAGAAAAAATCACTATTACGGCAAAAGCAGAAAAAGAAGTTAAAGATATTGAAAAACAATATAATTCTGGCCTGTTAACTGCTGGTGAAAGGTACAACAAAGTAGTCGATATTTGGTCACATACCAATGATCAAGTATCTCAAGCTATGATGAAGCAGCTTGGGACAGAAACTACAAAAACATCAGACGGTAAAAAAGTTGAACATAAATCATTCAATTCCATTTATATGATGGCTGATTCAGGCGCTAGAGGATCAGCTGCCCAAATAAGACAACTATCAGGTATGAGAGGGTTGATGGCCAAACCTGACGGTTCCATAATTGAAACTCCAATTACTGCAAATTTCAGAGAGGGGTTAGATGTTATGCAATACTTCATTTCAACACATGGAGCTAGGAAGGGGCTTGCAGATACAGCTCTCAAAACTGCTAATTCAGGATATTTAACTAGAAGACTAGTTGATGTTGCCCAAGATTTAGTCGTAACTGAGGAGGATTGCGGCACAGATAATGGAATTTTAATGAAACCTCTCATAGAGGGTGGCGATATCGTAGAGCCCTTAAATGAGAGAGTTTTAGGGAGAACATTGTTGCATGACTTAATCAATCCAAAAACAAACTCATTAATTCTTCCAAAGGATACCCTACTGGATGAAAATAATGTTTCGTTGTTAGAGCAAAATGCCATTGATGAGGTTTGGGTAAGGTCTGTTATAACATGCGATATTCGTCATGGTGTCTGTGCAAAATGTTATGGAAGAGATTTAGCAAAAGGCAGGCAGGTAAGTATTGGAGAGGCTGTTGGTGTTGTGGCAGCACAGTCAATCGGAGAGCCTGGAACTCAACTTACTATGAGAACTTTCCATATTGGTGGGGCAGCATCAAGAGCAGTAGCTGCAAATAGTATTGAAGTCAAAAATTCTGGGACCATACGATATCATAATTTGAAAACAGTTATTAACAGTCAGAAAGAAATTGTAACTGTATCAAGATCAGGTGAGTTGGGTATTTTAGATGATAGCGGAAGAGAGAAAGAGAGATATAAAATTCCTTATGGAGCAATTATAAAAACTGTTGATGGAGAGAAAGTTGAGAGGGGTCAAAATATTGTTACTTGGGATCCTCATACAACACCAATCATCACAGAAACCGCTGGTATTATAGAGTTTGAGGATTTTGAAGATGGTATAAGCGTAGAGAATATTGTTGATGAACTAACCGGAATTACCTCAATAAAAGTCAAAGATATAGCTAGCGCATCGTTTGATAAAAATCGTAAACCTATGATCAAATTAGTAGATAATAAAGGAAAAGAGCTAACTCTCGTTAATTCAAATCTACCTGCTCATTATTTACTTCCATCAAACTCAACTGTAAACCTGACAGCCGGCAGCAAAGTGGGGGTTGGGGATGTAATTGCGAGAACACCTAGAGAAACATCTGGGACAAGAGACATCACCGGTGGACTTCCAAGAGTTGCAGATTTATTTGAAGCAAGGGAACCGAAAGATAAAGCAGAGCTCGCAGTTGAAACAGGAGTTGTATCATTTGGAAAAGAAACTAAAGGCAAGCGCAGACTTATTATTACAGACAAAGATGGCAACGAACATGTACAGATGCTTAATAAGACTAAACTACTAAACGTCTTTGAGGGAGCAAGCGTCATTCAAGGTGAAATTATATCTGATGGAGAGCTCGACCCTCATGATATTTTGGCGTATAGAGGAATCACAGACTTAGCAGAGCATCTTGTTAAAGAAGTTCAGGATGTATACAGACTTCAAGGTGTTGCAATTAATGATAAACACATTGAAGTAATTCTTCGTCAGATGTTAAGAAAGGTTGAAATCACTACTTCAGGTGACACTGCGTTAATGGTTGGAGAGCAAATGGAAAAAACTCAACTGTTGGAATTAATAGATTCGCTTAAATCCAAAAATCCGGAGGTGATTTTACCAACTTATAACCCAATGCTTTTAGGAATCACAAAAGCATCATTAGTGACCGAGTCATTTATATCAGCTGCTTCTTTCCAAGAAACGACACGTGTCCTTACAGATGCTGCTGTTAATGGCAGGAAAGATAAGCTGAGAGGATTAAAAGAAAACGTTGTAGTTGGAAGACTTCTTCCGTGCGGAACTGGACTTTCATCACAGAATGAAGATAGTGAATCATTCGAAGAGATGCTAGAAAAAGAAATAGCCAGCGAAATAAATATAATCCCTGAAAAGTCCTCTGAGAGAACAGCCGAGGATTTATTTAAAGATTAAAGCTATGTTTTTTCTATATAATGTCAATCATTTCTTGACACAAACTAGCTGTACCAATAGAATTTCGCATACTTAATATGGAAATATATGGCAACAATAAACCAACTTGTTAGAAAACCAAGGAAAACAAAGATTTCTAAATCTGATGTACCTGCTCTTGAATCCTGCCCTCAAAGGAGAGGCGTTTGTACACGTGTATACACAACAACACCTAAGAAGCCAAATTCAGCTCTTAGAAAAGTTGCTAGAGTAAGGCTAACAAATGGGCAAGAGGTCACCTCATATATTGGTGGAGAAGGCCATAATCTTCAGGAACATTCAGTTGTAGTAATACGTGGTGGCAGAGTAAAAGACCTACCAGGTGTTAGATATCATATAGTTAGAGGCAGTCTGGATACCCAGGGTGTTGAAAATAGAAAACAAGGAAGATCCAAATACGGAACAAAGAGACCAAAGAGTTAAAAATGCCTAGAAAAAGAGATATTCCTAAGAAGAAAATCATACCGGACCCAATCTATAAAAGTACGAATGTAACTCGTCTGACGAATATGATTATGCAAGATGGCAAAAAGAGGACAGCAGAAAAAATTGTTTATGATGCCCTGTCTATTTCATCAAAAAAGACTAAAGAAGAGCCCCTTACAGTTTTGGAAAAGGCACTACAAAATGTAGGACCAACTGTAGAGGTCAAGTCAAGAAGAGTTGGAGGCTCTAATTATCAAGTACCTATAGAAGTAAACTCAAAAAGAAAGATATCTTTAGCAATGAAATGGATTATAGAAGCTGCAAGTAAAAGAAACGAAAAATCAATGAAAGAAAAATTAGCATCTGAGATAACAGATGCAATAGATAACAGAGGGTCAGCTGTCAAAAAACGGGAAGATACTCATAAAATGGCTGAAGCAAACAAAGCATTTGCACATTATAGGTGGTAATTAATGGCTAGAACTACAGAATTAACTCACTATAGAAATATTGGTATCATGGCTCACATCGATGCTGGTAAAACTACAACTACTGAAAGAATTCTATATTACACTGGAGTATCTCACAAAATTGGTGAAGTACATGATGGTGCTGCAACAATGGACTGGATGGAGCAAGAGCAGGAGAGAGGAATAACTATTACATCTGCTGCTACAACATGCTTCTGGAGTGGTAGCACAGGTCAATATGATGAACACAGAATAAATATCATTGACACACCTGGACACGTTGATTTCACAATTGAGGTCGAGAGATCTCTGAGAGTTCTTGACGGAGCTGTTGCTGTTTTTTGTGCAGTAGGAGGTGTAGAACCACAGTCTGAAACGGTTTGGAGACAAGCAAACAAATACAATGTGCCTAGAATGGCCTTTGTTAATAAAATGGATAGAGCCGGAGCCGACTTTTTTAGAGTGGTAGATCAAATAAAAACTCGTTTAGGATCAAAACCAGTTCCTCTTCAGGTGCCAATTGGAGCAGAGGATAATTTCAAAGGTGTTGTAAATCTTATCGACATGAAAGCAATAATTTGGGATGAAGAATCTAAGGGTATGAAGTTTGATGAAGTAGATATACCCGATGATCTTAAGTCTAAATCGGATGAATTACATGAACAGTTGGTAGAAACTGCAGCCGAAGCTAATGAAGAACTAATGGAAGCATATTTGAATAACGGTGAACTATCTAGAGAACAAATTATTCAGGGTTTAAGGATACAAACTCTATCTAATGAGATTGTTTTGGTCTCATGCGGTACTGCTTTCAAAAACAAGGGTGTTCAAGCCATGTTAGATTCAGTCATAGATTTTATGCCTTCTCCATTAGACGTACCCGCTATAAAAGGTATCAATGACGATAAAGACAACACAGAGGGTGTAAGAGAGTCATCGGATGATGAGCCGTTTGCATCTCTAGCATTTAAAATTGCAACTGACCCATTTGTAGGTACACTCGCATTTTTCAGAGTATACTCAGGTGTTTTAAAGGCAGGTGATACTGTCTACAATGCAGTAACTCAGAAAAAAGAGAGAATTGGACGTATTTTACAAATGCATTCCAATTCAAGAGAGGAGATTAAAGAAGTTAGAGCAGGTGATATTGCAGCGGCAGTCGGACTTAAACAAGTTACTACTGGCGATACACTATGTGACCCATCTTCAGTGATTACTTTAGAAAGAATGGAGTTTCCTGAGCCAGTTATTTCGATAGCTGTTGAACCGAAAACAAAAGATGATCAGGAAAAAATGGGCTTAGCTTTAGGCAAACTTGCACAAGAAGATCCGTCTTTTAGAGTTGCCACGGATGAAGAGTCAAATCAAACAATCATATCTGGAATGGGTGAATTACATCTTGACATCATCGTAGACAGAATGAAAAGAGAGTTTAATGTTGAGGCTACCATAGGAAAACCTCAAGTTGCCTATCGAGAAACCATAAGAAAACCAATTGAGCAAGAGGCAAAATATGTTAAACAAAGTGGTGGTAAAGGGCAGTATGGTCACGTATGGTTGAAAATCGAACCGCAAGAGCCAGGCAAAGGATATGAATTTGTAAATGAAATTGTTGGTGGTGCAATTCCTAAAGAATTTATTGGACCTGTTGATAAAGGTGTAATCGAACAAATGGAAAATGGTGTTATAGGCGGATATCCTGTAGTGGATGTGAAAGTCACGCTTTATGATGGTTCTTTCCATGATGTGGATTCAAGCGAAGTTGCTTTTAAAGTTGCAGGTTCTCAAGCGTTTAAGGAGGGTGCCAAAAAAGCTAACCCCGTTTTGCTAGAACCTGTTATGAAAGTTGAGGCAGTTACCCCAGGAGATTATTTAGGGGATGTCACTGGGGACTTAAATAGACGTAGAGGCATTATACAAGGAATGGAAGAGACTGTAGTTGGTAATATTATCAAAGCTGAAGTACCGTTATCAGAAATGTTTGGTTATGCAACTGACTTGAGATCTATGACTCAAGGTCGCGCGACCTACACAATGGAATTTGAAAAATATGCAGAAATACCATCTAACATTGCTGAAGAGCTAATAGAAAAGGCATCCTAAATGGCTACAAAAAAGAAAAAAAATACACAAAATATCAGAATACGTCTCAAAACATTTGATCATAAACTGATTGATGCATCATCAAAAGAAATCTTAGAGACAGCCAAAAGAACAGGCGCGAGAGTTATTGGCCCAATACCACTTCCAACAAAAAAAGAGAGATATACTGTATTGGTATCACCCCATGTAGATAAAGATGCGCGAGATCAATACGAAATTCGTACCCATAAGAGATTGATGGATATTATTGAACCGACTGACAAAACTGTAGATGCTTTAATGAAATTAGACCTTGCTGCAGGCGTTGATGTTCAGATTGAGCTTAGCTGAGTTCACCCTGTAGAAACAACCTCTAATCCCCCAAAAAACCTTAAAAAAGTGTAACATTTTCGAATTTTATGTTAAGATTCAGCACCTTAAATATTACTGAATTAACTAACTTTTTCATTTTGAGGACAAGAAAATGAGCATAGGCCTTATAGGCATTAAAACAGGTATGACACGCGTATTCGATGAGTCTGGTATATCTATACCTGTTACCGTCATAAATATTGATTCAAATAGAATCTCCCAAGTCAAAACAAATGAGCGAGATGGTTATTCTGCTATTCAGGTGGCATATGGTAAGCAGAAAGAAAGTAGATTGAGTAAATCACTCCTTGGTCACTACAAAAAATCAAATATACAACCCGCTAGAGGGCAAGTAGAGTTCAGGGTCAAAGAATTAGATGACGCTATGACCGTCGGAGCTGATATAAAAGTTGATACATTTAAAGCTGGAGAGCATGTTGATATTACTGGTAGAACCTTAGGTAAGGGATTTCAGGGTGGCGTAAAAAGACATCATTTTAAAACACAAGATGCTACTCATGGTAATTCCATATCACATAGAGCTCTTGGTTCTACAGGTCAATGTCAGGATCCTGGAAGAGTATTTAAGGGTAAAAAAATGCCAGGACACCTTGGTAACGTAAATAGAACCATTCAAAACCTTACAATAGTTAAAATTATGCCTGATGAAAACGTCATGCTCGTGAAGGGATCTATCCCTGGACACAAAGGTAGCGTGGTGATAATTAAACCAACAGCAAAGAAATATACTGCTAAAGAGATATATAACGAAAAACAAACCGAAGAACTCTCAACAGATGAAAGTAAGGATGCGGTAGAGACAAAGGCTAAAGAAGAAAAAAATCAAGGCAGTGGTGAAGTAGATCAAGGTGCTGATATGGCTGATGCTGAGCAAAAAGCAGAGGAAGGTAAAGGTGAGTAAAGAGCTTTCAAAAATATTTACTAAGGAATTCAATCAAGCTTTAGTGCATCAAGTCATGACTGATTTCATGTCTAATCAAAGGAGTGGAACAAAAGCGCAAAAGAACAGATCTGCAGTTAGTGGAGGCGGAGCAAAGCCAAGACCGCAAAAAGGCTCTGGGAGAGCAAGGGCTGGAACGACCAGAAGCCCTATATGGAGAACTGGTGGGGTAACTTTTGCTGCGCAACCGAAAGATTACAATAAGAAAATAAATAAAAAAATGTACAAAGGTGCTTTAAATTGTATTTTCAATGAACTCTTAAAAAGAAAACGACTTCATCTAACAGATAAGCTTTCATTCACTGACAAAAAAACTAAACTCGGTAAAGCTCTATTGGATAAGCTGAAACTTGAAAATGCACTATTTATCACATCTCTTGAAAATACAAACGCATTCTTCTCATTAAGAAATATAAAAAACGTCACTGTCCTAGATTGCAAGGAAATTAATCCACATATCCTTATGAAACATGACAATGTGGTAATAGATAGTAATATTCTTGAACAACTTAAACAGGCTACATCATTATGAATACTGAGCGCTTAGCAAATATAATTGTATGTCCACGTGTTTCTGAAAAGGCTTCAACTCGTGCAGATTTTGAAAACCAACATGTATTTTCAGTTTTAAAAAATGCAACCAAGCCTGAGATAAAAAAAGCCGTAGAGCTAATGTTTGATGTAAAGGTTAAAAGTGTGAGAATTTTAAATATGCAAGGTAAACTTACACGAATTGGTCGTACCTTTGGAAAAAGGAAAGATTGGAAAAAAGCATATGTAAGGCTAGAAGAAGGCTTTGATATAAATTACGGAGAAGAAGAGGTAGCCAAATGACAATTGTTAAATCAAGACCAACCTCTCCTGGTAGACGTTTTAGAGTAAAAATATCAAATCCAGAGTTATACAAAGGTCAGCCTCATGAGCCATTGCTCACAAAACTCAATAGGAGTGGAGGCCGGAATAATCAAGGTAGAATAACTACAAGGCATATTGGAGGCGGTCATAAAAAACGATACAGAATCATAGATTTCAAGAGGAACAAAGACAATATACCAGCAACCGTTGAAAGACTCGAGTATGACCCTAATAGAAATGCTAACATAGCACTTCTTCTTTATGCTGATGGCGAGAGAAGATATATCATTGCACCTAAAAACCTTAAATCAGGTGACAAATTAATGTCAGGTGAAAAGTCATCGATAAATATAGGAAACACACTTCCTTTACTAAATATACCTGTAGGCACGCAGGTACACTGTATTGAGATGAAACCAGGTAAAGGAGCCCAAATAGCTCGAAGTGCTGGCACTGTGGCACAGATTGTGGCATTAGAAGGGGATTATGCAACTTTGAGATTAAAGTCCGGAGAAACCAGAAAGATTTTTAAAACATGTAGAGCTACCATAGGTGAGGTTGGAAATAGTGAATACAACCTTCAAAAACATGGAAAAGCAGGTGCAAAAAGATGGTTAGGTGTGAGACCTACCGTTAGGGGCGTAGCTATGAACCCTATTGATCACCCACATGGCGGTGGTGAGGGTAAAACATCCGGTGGAAGAGATCCTGTATCACCATGGGGAACACCTACCAAAGGTTATAAAACAAGATCAAACAAAAGAACTGATAAATTAATTGTCAGAAGAAGAATCAACAAGAATAGGAAATAAAAGTGGCTAGATCATTAAAAAAAGGACCATTTATAGATCATCATCTTCAAGCTAAGGTTGATAAAGCTTTAAAAGAAAATGATAAGAAGCCAATAAAAACTTGGTCGAGAAGATCTGTTATTTCACCTGATATGATTGGCTTGACGATAGCTGTTCATAATGGCAAGCAACATGTGCCTGTATTTGTAACTGAAAATATGATTGGTCATAAACTCGGAGAATTTTCACCTACTAGAGTTTTTAAGGGACATTCAGGTGATAGGAAAGCAAAAGGATAAACATGAATACTCAAGCTGTACTAAAATATCAGAAAATATCTGCTCAAAAATGCAGGCTTGTCGCTAATGAGGTTAGAGGCTTACCAGTGAACAAAGCATTTGAATTTTTGAATTACAGTAATAAGAAAGCATCACAATTAATTCTTAAAGTGCTGGAATCTGCAGTTGCAAATGCCGAGCATAATAATTCAAGTGATCTTGACGAGTTAATTGTAAAAAACGTTTTAATTGATGAAGGACCATATGGGAAAAGACATCGACCTAGGGCACGTGGTAGAGTGAATCAGATTTTGAAAAGAACTAGCCACATAACAATAGTTGTTAGTGATAAAGAGGAAAAATAATGGGACAGAAAGTACATCCAACGGGTTTTAGATTAGGTATATCCACAGAGTATTCCTCGAAATGGTATGCAGGCAGTAAAGATTACTCCAACTACTTATTAGAAGATTATCGCATACGCGAATATTTGAAGAAAGAATTAGAGAATGCATCTGTTAGTAAAATCGTTATCGAAAGACCAACTAAGGAAGCTGTTGTGAATATATACACATCACGCCCTGGAATTGTTATTGGAAAAAAAGGAGAGGATATTGAAAAATTCAGAAATAAGATCGCATTGATACTTAAAACAGACAAAACGACAGTAAAAGTTAATGTAAAGGAAATCAAAAAACCTGAGCTTGATGCTCAACTAGTTGCAGAGGGTATTACTCAGCAACTTGAGAGAAGAATAATGTATAGAAGAGCAATGAAAAGGGCAGTAACAAATACAATGAGACTTGGTGCTTTAGGTATAAAAGTAAATGTTGCTGGGAGATTGAACGGAGCTGAGATTGCGAGAAGTGAGTGGTACAGAGAAGGAAGAGTCCCTCTCCATACTTTAGATGCCGCAATTGATTACGGTTTTGCAGAGGCACTTACAACTTATGGAATTATAGGTGTAAAAGTGTGGATCTATTCAGAAGAAGAAATTAAAGAAGAAAATAATAAGACATCAACAAAGAATAAATAATGTTACAGCCTAAAAAGACAAAATATAGAAAGCAACAAAAAGGAAGACTCAGAGGATTCGCAACTTCTGGTGCTAAAGTTAGTTTTGGTGAATTTGGTTTAAAAGCCACAACACGTGGGCGTGTTACAGCAAGACAAATAGAAGCTGCGAGAAGAGCTATGACACGATACATCAAACGTGGAGGTAAAGTATGGATTAGAATTTTCCCAGATGTCCCGATAACTAAAAAGCCGATCGAGGTAAGAATGGGTAAAGGAAAAGGAAATGTTGAGTACTGGGTTTCAAAAGTTCAGCCTGGAAAAGTATTATATGAAATGGAAGGAGTATCAGAGGAAATTGCTAGAGAGGCATTTAGGCTTGCAGCAGCAAAACTACCGGTACTTACAACCTTTGTTTCAAGGACCGCATTATGATCAAGTTAGATGAGTTAAGAAAAAAGACCGTATCAGAATTGCAATCAACTCTGGAAGAGCTTGCTAAAGAAAGGTTCTCTCTAAGAATAAAAAGAGGTTCTGGACTTAATCCTAAACCAAATCTGTTTAGAGAAAATAAAATTACTATAGCTAGAGTTAAAACAATTTTAAATGAGATGAAAAATGGAAAATAAAACAAAGATTATAACTGCAAAAGTTTTAAAAAATGCAATGAACAAATCAGCAGTCGTTAGCGTAGAAAGACTTGTAAAGCATCCTGTGAATGGTAAATACATCAAGAGATCTACAAAGTATCACGTACATGATGAGAATAATAAATGTGT
>MDSZ01124804.1_pt1 | contig 16560 bp, 4 predicted proteins | sample 811201 | NCBI WGS metagenome assembly MDSZ01 (sample SAMN05326647, study PRJNA326480) | marine metagenome | isolation source: seawater | place: Indian Ocean: North | collected 2010
AGTGACCCTGTTGATACAACAATTACTAGTTTAGAAGTATCACCTTCTTATGGATTATCTGCAGTTTTTAATGGTTATACTGATAATGTTGGAACTATATTATTAGGTCCCCCTGCTGTAAGAGGTATGTGGACAGTCTTTGTAAGATTGACACAACTCGAAATAAAACATCCTGTTTATCAAGATGTTATAAGGCCTATGGTAGTTTCAACACCAGCTACATTCACCGTTTCAGCTCTCAATACTCAAGGTCCGTCGGGTAGTGTATTAGGAGTAACAGTCTCATCCTTTGGAATTTCTCCAGATACTTGGCAATTTAAAGTTATTGGAGATGATAAAAGAAGATATCTAGAATTCCCGGACCCTTCTGTGCCCCCAGCAATTCCGGAAGTTCTAGAATCTTACGAAATTCCATTGAAATTAGGATATATAACTTCAAGGAGAGCTGATGGTGTTTGTAGTAATGATGTTATGAGTTTAGAATGGACTTATTCAAATTATATTTGTGTTGGTGCACCTACATTTGATGAAGAATGTGTTAATGATAATTCAACTTGTAATGGTGGAAATAATCAATGTCAAGGAGAACCTGGAACTGAAACACCATCTGCAACATCTTATCCACTACCATGTCAGTATGGCACAAATTATTATTTTGATGGTACTCAGAGTATACCTTTTTCTGCAGATGATTATTGTAGTTATATAGGTTCGATGCAAGATATTGAAGGTTCAGTATGTAATGGAAACTATGGTGGAGATACTTCTCTAGAATCCTTAGTATATGAATGTAATATAAATGTAGAAAGTATAGACTTAGTCCAAAGAGCATTTAATAATTTACCAGATTCTGGTCATGAAATAGTTGAAAAATTATCTCAGGTAGAATCAAATACAGGACAAACATATAATGGATATAATTCATATGATTTTTATGAAAACAATGCTCCTTTTATAAATTTACCATACCAAACTCCAATTGTTGTTTGGGGTAATGACCAATGGCCATCTAACTTTGAATGTTGGATACCAAATAATAATCCTTTGAGTAGTGGTGAAACTTATTACCAAGAATATCAAGAAGAAGTTCCTGGTGGAACTATGTCTTATCCTAATCCAAATTTGGGTGGTTGGACTACTCAAAATATGAAAACTGAAGAAAATCCATTTGGAGATTCTAAAGATACAGTGTGGATGTATGAATTACAATTTTTCAAATGTTTAGATGATGAATGTGATAGAGATATTGGTACATGTTCAACTGATGTTGATATGGATAATAATTTTGATAGTTGTTTATATTATGAAGGTATTGATAGTTGGGATGGAACTAGCGCACAATTCATTCATTCTAGGGTTTTCAAAGATTGGTGGTCTCCTGAAGATAATGGTAGAAGTTTATTACCTGTTTATGATACTGAATGTACTGGTGGAAATCTACCAGATGATAATGGACTATGTGATCCTGGATATGAATCATCATTGACTTATGAATCTTTAGGTAATACCAGTAGTGATGTACTAGTGAATGATATGAATGGGTATGTAAATCAAGGTGGTGTAGACCCAAGTATGGGATATAACAGAATATATGATTTGATAAATAGAGGATATAAATTTAGATTTTTAGAATCTGGATTATATAAAGTTAGAGTAAAAGCTTATGATTTATATTATAATTCAGCTACAACATTTGGTTCAGAAGATTCTGATGTGATGGTAGATTATATAATTCCTATAGAACAAACATTACCAGATTTATATTTACCTTATCAAGGATTAAATATTCCACCTGAAAGTGGATATTTATATCAAAATGATTTTGATAGAGATATGCAAACTATTACTATTAATGATTATGATGTTGATGATAGGCCTGTACTTGGTTGTTTTTATCAAGATGAAGATTCATGGGGTGGTGAATATTGGATAGGTTTAGTTAGAAATGAATATACAACTGATGATGATAGATTTTCAAAATGGTATATTCCAATTTTTGTTTGTGAAGATGATGAAACTATTCAATGTTATGGTACAGATGATGATACTACATGTGCTGATTTAGAATCAAGCACTAGATGTATTTATAATGATAGTATATCAGAAGATGAGAAAGATAACAGGCCTGATTTTACTGTTGATGTTGATGTTAGAGTTAGAGCCGCTGATGGAATAAAAGAAACAACCTTATTTAAATATTGGGATGCTGATATTCATCCAAATGAATATGAAGAATCTGTAGGTCCCGCAACTGTGCAATTTTATTTCTATCAAAGACATGGAGAAGGAAGTAGATGTAATGAACAATCTACTAATGCTAATCAAATATGTGGTAGTGATAGTGATTGTGAAAATGGACAATGTATAGATAACAATGTATTGAGTCCAAGAGAAACACTTTTACTTGAAGAGCCTGACCCAAGAGACGAAGAATATGGAATTTTAGATTATCAAACTTTATTATTTGATAATTTGAATGAATATTATATTACGAGAGTTAATTGGGGTGATGGTGTTCAAGAATTTTGGGATGAACCATTTAGACTATCCAATAGTATGATATTAACTCATGATTACGAAAAAGCAGGTATATATGAAGTTACTGGATATATGTTCTCTTTAGTATCTCATATAGAAGGGGAAGCTGCGGAAGGTGATGTTATTCAACAAGGAGACCCAGGAGTAAGACAATTTCAAAAATTCAAAGTAGTTTTTTCATTGAATAAATCTGATAATAATATTTATGATTTCCCACAATTGGGTGGAATTGATTATACATATATTCCTCAAGGTGATGTTGTAAATGAAGAAAATGTAGTGATTGGTGGAATATCAGCAAATAGCTTATATGCAAAAACTCTTAAAAGAAGAATAGGATATTCATCGGCAATTACTACTCCTGAAGAGCCTCAGATATTTGATGTAAAATGGCCATTTTATCAAGATAAATTGGATGCTGAATATGCATTATCACAAGTAGACCAAAGATTAGTTGGTAAAGATATATCAAGATTTACTGGTTCAAATGCTGCAAGTTCTAGTCAGTATATAACTGAAGACAATTTAATATATGATTGGGATACTCAATTGGTAGAGGCTTCAAGAGCACATGGTTACTATAGTGGAAGTGTTGATTCTATAACCGGTGAAATATTACCAGAACCTACACCAAAAATTATTCATAGAGGTTCATATAAATACTATGGTAATTTGGGAGACCATATAGGAGATGCTGATTTAGGTCAAGTTAGATTTATGAATAAACCAATGGAAATGTATGAAATGTTAGGATTTGATTCTTATACTTTACAATTATCTGGTCATCCTCAAGACGAGTGGTCAAATAATCAAGAAGTTAGAGATAAAAATACCTATGTATGGGAATCTCACACTGTAAGTTTAAATGATATTACATTCCACGAAAATATACAATATATTATTGGTGGTAATAATAATATTGCAATGTGGGACCCAGAGATAGGTTGGTTGGGTCAACTAACTGAATTAGTTATTGGAGAATCCTATATATTTCAATCTTTCAATGATGTAGGATCATATACATGGGATACAGGCCTTCCATCACCAGCTGCTATACCTTCTTCAGAAAAATATTGGAAAAATATAATACCTTCGGATTATGAATTATCTGATAGGAGTGGAATATTTTATGAAGGTGAAAATTTACCATATTTTGTATGTGAAGGTAATATGTCTGTGTCTTGTAATGGATTGGATGATGAAGAATCTTGTAATTATTTAGCTGAAGATGGTATGTCGACATCATGTATATCTGCAGATATATGTGAAAATGAAATTTGTGTTGACGAAAATGATCCTCAATATTGGGATGGTGCTAATATTTATAATCAAAGATATTATTATCCTGTTTTACCTAAAGTAACTAGGTATAGAACATTTGATAAATATCAACTTCAAAATGATAATAATTATTTTTATGGTACTAAAACAAGATGGAATGCTAATGATAAAATAGCTCCAATAACAAATAATGATTTTTATGATTACGATGATATTCATATGAATAAACTAATCATAGATTTAAATTTTGATGATATTTCATCTGAAACTATTTTAGATAGAATGGGTGGAGGATATTTAGGTATATTTACTGGTGATTATAAAATAGAATTTTCAGAAGATTATAAAAATCAAGATAAAAGAGGATGGATAGGATTACCTGAAAAAGATATTACTGAAGGGGGTAAACAATATTAATGGCTTTTGAATTTTTTCCATATCAAAATAAACAAATATTAACTGATAAGCCTGAAGATGGAATGGTTACTCAATATAATTATTACAATGGTACTTATCCTGGTATAGATGGTGAGTTTGAGCTATACTCAGTTACTGATGATGATTCCCAAAACAAAATAAATTTATTGTCTTATCCTGGTGAATATTATTCACCTCAAGTTGGAGGTAATATTTTATATGGATCTGCAGATGGATTAGAATGGGTCTCTTTAGGTTCTAGTATTACAATTGATAAATTACAAATCAAGGGAGTAGATCAGGAATCTTGGGGCGGTGGAATGCAGAGAACTGGGTGGGAGTTATATGTAGCAGATTCTGATGATGTTCCTATAGATGAATGGTCTGGTAATTTATTAATTACTGGATTAGAAATGAATTCAGGTGATGACCATTTGATGAATGATGGGGTAAATGGATGTAATTTTAACAATCCAAGTCCTTATTATATTTGTGGTGATTATACTAATGAAATTGATGATAGTGGTCAAGACATGTGTAATAATTGTGCTAATGGTGATGGATATAACGCATCAGTATTTGGAACTGCAAGAGTAGATGATTTTCCAAGATATTCTGACCAGTCATTTTCTACAGATTCTTATAATTGGTCTAGAGGATTGAATCAAATTCAATTTGATTTGGGTGGTGGAAATTATTCAAGTGATAAACATAAATGTGGAAATATTGATAACTCTAATGACTCATCATGTGGTAAATTAGTATTTGTTGTTAGAACTGGTGCTGATTCAAATGAGGATTATATAGCTTGGGAAGGTATAGATGAAAGAGATAGATTGTATACTAAATGGGAGTTACCTAAAAGACATATAAGACATTTATTTTTACATGCTGATGGTCGGTGTACTACATATGCTTGGGGACCTAATGCACCGGGTGTAGATGTATATTTACCTGATGGGACACCGACATACATGAATATGGGAAATTATTCTTCTTTTCTTGATTCTGGTACTGGAGGTTCAAGGTCAAGAGATAGTCATGGTGATTATGATTGGGAAGGTCTAACATTCAATTGGGAAGATGTAACTTATTTCCCACATAACTTTGAAATTACAATGTGTGCTCCTACTTGGACTTATGAGGATGTACCTGATACTACAGAAGCATTGACTAGTAACAGTAATTATATTACTAAACACGGCTCTTTTGGATATGGATGGGCTGAAAATTACAATGAATCAACATACTATAAATTGAATCCATCATCATTGATTGATTTCAATAATTTATATCATCCAATTAAGACTGTAATTGGTGATGTGGAAGTGGATGATGAACATGCTTATCAAACTGAACAACCTGTATTGTTTACACCGGCTGACATATATCCATTTAGACCAATAAGTTTTATGACGGATAGTTTAGAATATGTTGATTTACAATCATTTTATGAACCAGGAGATGGATATGAATATGCTACTGTTCCTGGAAATGTTAGACTGGGATTTAGAATAGCTAAAGATACTTCATTACCAACTCCTTCTTATTATGGATATGATTCAGATGTATCCTTTAACAGAGTTGCTAAATTAGATTACGATTCTGAAATAGATGAGAGTAATATATGTTTAGATGAAGAATGTATAAAAAAACAATTTGAAGGACTGAGATATAAATTTGTAGTTTTAGATTGGGATGCTGATGATTCAACTACAATAGAAGAATCAATTGCAAGATATCCAACTGATTATACTGATATTATACAATCTCAATATTTATATGATACTATGTATTTTGAAGATGTATTTGACCCAAAAACTGGACTTTATAAATATATTGAACATCAATATATAGAGCCTGGAATTAAAAATGTCCATGCACTAGTATTTTCTTATATAGGACACAACACTTGGAATAATGAATATGACCAAGATAATATTGATTATATTCAAGCTTTGAATTGGAGGTCAATTCAAATGAAAATTGTAGTTGAACAAGATTTAGGGGTTATACAAGATTTTACTGATTTGGGTGGAAATGATTTTTCATTTATACCTTGGCCAGAAACTACTGCGATAATAGGTGGATTGTCTTCAACAAGTCAATATGTAAATTCTGTTAAATCAATAAATCAAATGAATCAATTTGATACAACTGAAAGAAGAGATAAGTCTTTAACAAAAGCAGCCTATCAGAATCTATCAGATGGTAATTACGATGAACTTGGGGACAATTTACCAAATTCAGATTTATCTCAAATAAGATTTTTTACACAACCTTTTGATATGAATAAATTATTGATGTTAAATCAAAATGATGTTTTACCTAGCACTTCTGAGTATAATCCATATGACTCATTTTCTTGGGAAGGTGGTTATTGGGGACACGAAAATGATGCGGGGATACAAGAATATCCTGAAGAAAGTTGTGTTGGGAAACTATTTATAAATGAGGAAAAAGGCATTGATGATAATATCATTAGAAAATGTAAAGTAGAATTAAATACTACAAATATTAATGCAAATAATACCATATTAGATTCTAGTGGAAACGCTAACAAAGGTATAATGATTGGAGATTATACAGTTAGTAAAGCAGGAAAATCTTATCCAGTTGTGAGAGATTCTGATATGAAAATAGCAGCACAAGGTACTGATAATAAAGCTTTTTAGGAAAAATTTATGCCAACAATAGAATATAATGTAGAGCAAGAACAATTAGAACTAATTTCTGGAGGACAAAGTTCATTAGAACAATTTTCAGAAAATCTAGGTCATTATATAAAATTATCAGTTTATGATAATGATGGTAATTTTATAAAATCTTATTTTTCTAATAGAGATTGGAATAATGAACTAATATTATTTGATATAAATAATAAACCATTAAATCATTATACTAATGAATCTACAGACCCTCCAATGCCACAGATTCCAATATATAGGGCACAAGACGATAGTGGTAGTACAAAATTTTGGATAAAACCAAATGATGTTTTAGCTCTTGATAGTAATGTAAATTATCGAACTGGTAAGTTTAGATTAAAATTTGATTTCTTAGAAAATATATTTTATAAAAATCAACCTAGTGATAAAAGAGACGAAAGAAGATTTTATGTAAATGAAATTTCAGATTCTAGAAAAGAGGTCAGGTTATTAGCTAGAATAAATCAATTTGAAACACAAACAAATTTTGGTTATTGTGAAAATCCTGATTATACAGATGAACAATCTTGTCCAGATGGAGAATGGATACCTAATCCAAATTATGGAGTAACTGAACTTATAGATGATAATGCAATTGCACCTATGAGTATGCAATTTAGACAATGGTTTGATTCTACGATAAGAGGTGGTATAGAACAGAATCAATATGAATATGATTTTTTCTTAACTTTACCAAATTCATCTCATGAAATGATTGTAAATTGGGAATGGGATTTTGTTTCTTTAGAAACAACATCACTAATCTTAAAACTAAAAGACCCTTTACCAACTACAACTGATTTACAATATCAATTAGTATCAATAGAAAGAGAAATATTTGATACTCAAATTGAAAAGATTTTATATATTAGTGATGAAATAGATTATGTCGATGTAACTAGCTTACAACCCACAACAGAAAATTTAAATATAACTTCAAATTATAGTAATGTTGTACAAAGTTATAATCAATTAGTTGATAGTTCATCTATGTCTAATGAACAACAATCTAGAATATTAGAATCTGTTTTTTCTGCAAGTGCTGATGATTTAGATGTCGATTTTTCTGAATTTGGAAACCATGTACATTTTGGTTCAGCTGAATATAAATTCAAAAATTTTTACGATAAAGTAAAAAGACTTGAGACAGAATATTCTAATATTAGTTCTTCTTTGAATGTTTTAGCTTCAGCAGTAAGAGTTTTTTCAACTCAATCTGGTGATGTACTTAATAGAAAAAAATCATATGAAACTATAAATAATATTATATCTAATTTTACACCATATGAAAAATGGATGTACTATAATTATTCAACTACTGCTTCTATGCCTAATATGGGATTGGATTATTCTAGAATACCGGCTATATCTGGAACTTTAGATGAAAATAGTACTTATATTGACAATCAAAAATCAGAAATTTTAAATGATTATTTTGGATTGAAAAGTGTATATAAAGTTTCAACTATTGGTGATGATGTTATTAGAAGTGGAAGTTTTTCTACAAGTTCTGCGGAACAAACTCCTATGTCAGCTTCTTGGTACACAGGTTCAGAATACACATCTGAAAGTGACGGATGGTTTATAAGTGGAAGTGCATTACATGCTAATCAGACTGCTTCTGCTGGTGATACTTTACCTTATGTATATCAAATAAGCACAGATTCATTTGCGAGTGATGGTACAATAGAAGACCCACCAATTAATCAAAATATACAACAATTTGAATCAGCTCAATCATATGTTATTGAATTTGATGTACCATCATATGAAGAAGAAGGTGCAATCATATTTAGATTTCATGCGACTAATAAAGGATATAATGAAGGTGTATACCAAACAGCTGTACGAGTTGATTCTATAGGTTCATATAGAGGTATAAGTAACCAAATAAGTGTAGGTCCGGCAGGTGATGGTGACACTTACAATTATCTGACTATATTGAGTGATGGAGGATTTTCAGGTTCTATTGATAATTTACAAATAAGAGCTCAGAGAGATAATGATGGTAAAGGTGATATATTTACAGATGTTTATAGGGTAGAACAACCACCTTTTGCAAATTCAACTTCTTCTTTTTATCTTTCATTTTTAGGTCAATTTAGTGACGAACCTACTTTAGAAAATTACAATGCTAGTCAATCAACTGACTTGGGTAGTGGTAGAAATTTACCAGCAGAATCTTGGGGTGGTGGATATTACTCAACATCAGAAGGATTTTCACCTGCATATGAATCTGGTTCTTTTAAACACTATATTATTGAAGCTTCTCAATCTCATTGGAGATTTACACCAACTTGGGATTCTGAAGGAAATATAGGTACAGGATTACAAAATGATAGTGAAGCTACAAATACAACATATTATCAAATTTTATCTGGAAGTAATATAACAGGATCTTCAGATTATCAAATGATAGATGACCAAGGAATTTTTGATGGGGGTGGTACTCCTTCTTATTGGAATTTATTGGGATATCAAAATCAATCAATACTACCTAGTGGTGAATTATTTAGATATTATCATACAACTTCATCTAATGTATTATCTCCAGTAACATCATCAATAATTGCTGATGTTAAAATAATGAGAAAAGATAGTGTTTGGAATGGTAATCCTGAAGATATAGTTTTGTTTTCACATACATATACAACATCATCTTCTACCGTACAAAATTGGTATGATGCACAATTATTAAAAGCAAAATCATATGATTTAGAAAATATATATAGTCTAAGAAATAATTTACCGCGGCATTTATTTAGGAATGAATCAGATTCTATCGTGATTAATAAATTTTTAGCTACAATAGGTGAAGTATATGATTTCTTAAAACTTTATATAGATAATTACGATAGAATAAATAATAGAAGTTATAGTAAATTTAGTGGAACTCCAACTGGTATGATTGATTTAGTAGGAGAACATTTTGGTTGGGAGTTTTTGAATGTAAGTAATATAAAACCTTTATTAGATTATTATGTAGGACCAGAAAGGTCTTTCAGTTATAAAGAACTGACATATTCTATTTGGCGTAATATAATAAATAATTTAGTTTCTATATACAAATCAAAAGGTACTGAGGCAAGTATAAGGTCATTGATGAATTGTTTTGGAATTCCTTCAAACGCTCTTACTATTAATGAATATGGTAGTTCAGTAGTAAAATCTGTTTCTACATCTCCTGGTGAATTTGATTTAAGTACAGCAGAACCTATTGATGAGAGAGAAGGTGATGTTTCTTATAATATTTTTGAAAGAGAATTAACATTACTTAACTTTAGAACTTCTGGTTCTTTAGGATACATAACAAATTGGAATATAACTACAGGTTCATCTAAAGTTAATACTGGATTGAATACGGCATTTTCTTTTGTAATGAATCCTTCTCAAACTGGTTCAAATCAAACATTAGCTTTTAGTAGTGGTAGTCATTCACAATCTCTATGGAGATTACAGATGTCACAAAGTAATGTTCAACCACAATATAGTGCATCACTTCATTTTCAAATTAATACATCACCATCTTCGTCTAATTGGTATACGGTAATGAGTTCAAGTACATTACCATTGAAAGAACATCCAAATCAACTTACACAAGTTATGGTATCACGAACTAATATGAATAATAATACTGGTTCGTATAGGTTAGACATTACAACTAGAAGGCCAGAAATACATTATAATGAGTATTATGAAACTATATCAACTGATATAACTTCTAGTATGATGAATGCTAATTTTACTTCATCGGCTTGGAATGCTGGTGGATATCCTTCTCAGAGGGAGGGTGGTAATTTATTATTAGGTTCAAATTATTATGGAGCTATGACTGAAATACAAATTTATGGTACTTCATCACTTTCTGTAAATCAAGATACAAATTTTTTCAATGAAGGACATTTTTTGATGAAAGGTTTGAATTATGAAAATACTACTGGTAACACTTTAGAAAATTATAAAAAAATAGTATCTAGGTATAACATGAAAGGTAATTGGGTGGGTGCTAGTTCATTATCTTCAATTCCTGATATAACTGAAAATAATGCATTTGGTAATCAATCATTATTACCTTCTGGTACAAATTTAAAGAATTTCAATACTCCAAGTTTTAAGAAAATAAAATATGATGCAATTCAATTCGGTGTTAGAAACTTATCAACATTAGAACAAATAAATAAAAATAAAATTAGATTGACAAAATCTTCAAAGAAAACATTTTTGAGACAAAGTTTACAGCCTGGATCTAACAATCTTGCACCGGAATCAAGACCTGAACAGAAAATAGATAAAAATAGAAAAGTTCAGGGAATGACTAATTATAAAATTTCTATTGGTCAGACAGCAGATAAAAAAATAAATGAAATATTGATTGATAATATGAGTGACCAAGATATTGGTCAAAAACTAGGAGACCCTAGAAAACTAAAAGAAAGTAATTTTGAAGATTTGGAAAATCTTAGAGATGATGTATTGTCAAATTATACTGTTGGTACTAATGTAACCAATAAGTTCAATAATAGAATAGGAAAAAGGATACCACAAGAATTTTATTCTTTAGTTAAAAAATTAGTACCTGCTCGAATATCTTTTATAGCAGGACCTGTAGTTAAGAATGATATAGCTTTTAAGAGTAAAGAAGTTATTGAAAAAGGAACTGGATTATACGATATAAATGCATATAACAAATTATATAATACTACTTTTGATTTGGTTGAAGCTTTACCTTTAAATAATTCTTCTGTACTTGTTAATATAAAAAATCAAAATACAAATTTTGTATATGAAAATATTCAAGAATCAATTGAAAAGAAATCATTTATTAATAAAGAGAAAAAAGGTAAATTAGATTGGTATGGTGATGAAATGTTAGTAAATAGTAATTTGATGAATATAAGAAAGGTCAAGTTAGAAAAACTTTCAAGTTTTCAAGAAATAAAATCTACTGCATCAAAATTACATAAAACAAAATTTTATGATTTTTCTGATAATTATGAACTTAAGTCAAATAAATCTAATTTATTAAAATCGAGTGTGATAGAAAAAATAAAAGAACAACAATTTGTAACTACATTTACAAATATTAGAAAGACAAATAATTTAGACATTAATTATTTTGATAAATCTTCTCATAAAATTACTAAATCAAATAAAAGTAATGCATTACAACCAACCGATTTGATAGAACTAAATTCTAATACATCTAATTTATTAAAATCAGATCCACTAGTTGGTGTAGATGATGTTTTAGGTGGAGATAATTACACATTTACTACAGAATATAGAAATCCATTAAATACTTCATTGGATAATTTGTCAAATCAAATTGATTTTACTTCTAATCACTTAAACAATATAAAAAATGAACCGTTATCTACGGAAGAAGAATTATCATTGTCAACACAATTATCAAATAGATTTGAAAGTACTCATATACAAGATGTTGTAGATAGAAATTTAAGTACTGCATTAAGTAATAGATTTGAATCAAATACTTTGACTCAATTAAATGATGACAATATATTAACAACAATGAGAAATAAACTAATATCAAATAGTTTAGAAGATATAACTAATAGAACATTTGTTTCAAATATTGGTAATAGAATAAGTTCAAACACTATAGATGATATAACCAATAGAGAATTTAATGTTGATTTTAGAAATAAACTAAATTCAAATTCATTGGATTATGTTCAATTAGATTTATCTACTAAAAAATCAAATATAGTAAAATCAAATGCAATTTCTGAACATACAAATAGAGATGTTACGGCAAAACCTTTTGATAAATTAGAAGCAAATCATATAGACAAACATACAGAAGCACATAAATTAAGTACAGTTAGTTTGAATAAATTTGATATAAATAGATTAGATAAATTTTCAGATATAGATGTATCAGCTAATAGTCCATTTTACAATAATTTTGTATTATCAGATTCTTTAAATAAATCAGATGTTATTGATATATCCAATTCTAAAAGATTGAATACTAACATACCTATAAACCATATTGTAAGTAACGAACAAGTAGTACTATCATCCACACCATCTACTGTTGCAAAAAATATAAATAAATCAAATTCTATGAAACATCCTAGTACAGAAGATGAAGCTGTTAGAGTTATTTGGAAACCAAGTTATAATCCAGTAAAAGTTTATTTGGGTGATAAAATGTGGAATGAATTAAATATTATAAAATTTTCAGAATTACTAAATATAAATCCAGAAGGATATACTTCAAAAGAATATACAGATTTGAGAATTTTTGATACTACAACTACAGCTACAGGTTCTTTTGATGAAGATTTTTCAGGTTCATTTGGTGCTTTTGTTGATACTATGGGTGGATTTTTAGACTATACGACTAGTAAATATATATCAGCTGGGTTTTCAACGAGAACTTTTTCTAGGTCTATAGGTGATACTGAACATTGGATTCCTACTGAGTTTACAAAAACACCATTTTATTATCAAAGAGGTCCTCATCAAATTAAATCAGTAGTTCAAGGAGTTGAATTATCATATCATAAACCAAATGAATTTAACCCTGCTGATAAAAGACAATTTACTGATTTACCGAAAGATAATAAAGGTCGTAAAATAGGTAGAACTATACAATTTACAGAAGATGAAAATGGTAATATTAATTATCCAAGCAATCATTATAAAAATGTATGTGGTGGAATAGAAAATTTAACACTACATAAAATTTTATTTGAAGGAACTCAATTTACAGCTGGTGATGGTCAAACTACATTTGATCCAACTAATCAAATTGACCCAACAACTCCAGTTACTAAGAAAATTACATCTTCTGGTAATAATAATAGGTTAATCGTAGAATAATGAATAATAATAAAGAAAATAAAGTGTAATTTTTTTGTTAATTATATATTTATATGTGAAGTTATAATATATAATTCAAGAATTTTAATACAAAAAGATTAAAGATAATAGGAGAATTCGTTATGGGATTTCAGAAAAATTCAAGTGGTACAGTTACGGTATTTGCGAAACTTACCGATTTAGGAAAAAAGTATTTATTAACTGAATCCGGAAAATTTCAAATAACTCAATTTTCACCTTTAGATGATGAAGTTGATTATACCCTTTGGAATCCGGAACAAACAAGTGGATCTGAACAAGCTGGTGAAGTAATTGAAAATATGCCAGTTCTTGAGCCAGTTTCTTCCGCAGTATTTCAAAGTCAATATAATTTGATTAATGGTTATCCAAGAAATGCTGCTAGAATGCCTGTAGTAAATGTCCCACAAGGATATTCTCATACATTTGTACCATCTACAGATACAGCTACACCATTCGAACCTTGGGATTTTACATTACAATTTATAAATGTTGAAGAAACGAAAGTTAAAGTTATTAATACTAATTCAACAGTTTGTGAAGTAAATGCAGCTGGTGCTAATCCAGTTGATTTGAATCCATTAGCGGTTTCTGATTTTGTAGGAGCTCAAGGATTTGAGTTCGCAGAAGGATTCACATGTGATTCAAACGCTACTATTACTGTTACACCATATACTAACTATGGTCCTGGTAATAAAGAGACTAAAGTAATAGTTGCTGGTGAGAGAACAAATGCTCAGACACAATTATTATTTACTGTTCAGAAAAATAACGAAATAGTTACTTAAATCTATAATAAAGGTTTAAATTAATTTAGGAGATAAAAAAATGGCTAACAATGGATTTTATGAAGGAGTAAATTTATCGGCAGTAACTGTCTATAAAGGACTCGACCAAACTACAGATATCCATACCGATACACAAAAACAACAATATGGTATATATGAAAATTCTGTAGGTACAAAAAATGGTACAGCTTTAGGACTAGCGACTGGTCTACAGGCATCAAACTTCCCATACTTTAGAACAATAGCTGAAGGTTCAGCTGGTACTGGTAGTGAAATGTTTGATGTAGCTTATGGACATTACGCGGGTTCTGGTTCAGATGTAAGTACAGGTGATGTTAATGATTCTAAACTGGCAACAAAAGCAGTTTATAATCAGTTTGCAAATGTTGTACTAGATGACCCAAATCAAAAATTTGCATTTACTGATGTAAGTACAGGCGGAGATATTTCTTCGGGTGCAACAGAAGATGATATTTATATTTTCGCTGCAAAATCTGCGAAAATGAAAGATAGACTAGCTACTAAATGGACTATAACTCTTTCTGGTTCAGCTGCAGCTTCAGGTTTAGGTTCATCTTCATTAGTAATGACAACTTATACAGCTAGTAAATTTTCATCTATGGCAGGTGATTATTATAAAGTAGTTAGTGGTTCTGCTGGAAATCCTCATGTAGCTGCTGGTGGTACAACTTTAGGCCATTTTTATCCATCAATAGGTACAATTATATTTTCAGCTACTAATCTATCTGCGAGTATGCCTGGAACATCATCTGTAAGTGGTACAAATGCTACAGGTGATGTAGATTATGGTTTAGCACCTGATTTAGGTACAGAAACAACCAAAACTGCTTCAAATAATGCGTTGAAATTGTGGAATACAATAAGTACTGGTGTTGTAGCCATGAAAAATGAAGTTGATTTGAACCAAACAAAATATGTTTGTAGATTAGGACCAACTGAATTCAATGCTACAAGTAATCCTACATTTGTAAAAAGTGGTTCGCTAGTTGGTGAAATTCTAGACCCAATGCAAGCTAATCCAACTGTTTATTGTACAGGAATAGGATTATATAATTCTTCAAAAGAAATGATAGCTATCGCTAAATTGAATCTACCTCAAAAGAAAAGATGGGGCGAATCAATTGAAATTACAGCTGTCATAGATGGTTAGAGGGATATGGATATGCTATGTCTAAGCAACTTAATCCCAATGACAAACGATATGTAGAAACAGTCGTTCATACAACAATAGAATTGACAAGTGGAAGTGACGGAGTTGATTCCGTCACTTTCAATAAATCTACATTAGAAGCTTCCCCAAAAACAAGTTCTTCATTATACTATGGCTCAGTAAATCAATTATTTTATAAAAGTCATTATATCAGAAAAATGAATGAAGATTCGGCTGCTTCTCAATCAATAAATACTAATTTACAGGGAGTTGGTTCTATATATCCTTATTCCCACCCATCCCATTCTTCTTATCCAACATATAAAAATAATTGGCACGATCAAGGAATTTTATATGATATAAGTTGTGATAATTATGGTGAAAAAATAAAACCAACCACATTCCAATTAACGGATACTTCCAATAGTGATTCAATAATTATAAAAGATGATGGGAATGGAAATTTATATGGTTCAGGTTCAAACTACCAAGCATCTCAAAGTAATACCTCACCATCCTCATCAGATAATTATATTGGTAATATATTTTATGAACATGGTATAGCTGTTATAACTGATACTGGTTCTTATAAGAATAATTATTGGAATTTGGATAATAGTGGACTTGAAACTTCGAGTCCTAGTATGAATCCTGAAAACAATCTACCTCATGGTCTATATTTCAAACCAGACGGAACAAGATATTATATGATTGGTTCAACACATGCGAATGAAGCTATTTTTGAATATTCAATGACAACTCCATGGGATGTATCAACTGCAACATA
>MDSZ01132594.1_pt1 | contig 16560 bp, 15 predicted proteins | sample 811201 | NCBI WGS metagenome assembly MDSZ01 (sample SAMN05326647, study PRJNA326480) | marine metagenome | isolation source: seawater | place: Indian Ocean: North | collected 2010
AAAAATTCAAGAGTAATAACTTTTTCAGGTTCTGTAACTTCGGGTTTTTCAATTACTTTAGCACTATAAACAGAAAATCCTGTTTTTGTTTTCTTTACTTCGTCAACTTTAACTCTAATTATTTTACCTATTTCAGATTTTATTTTTGTATTTAGAGCCTTTCCTACTACTAAATAATCTCTTTTATCATACCTTTGTATTGGTTTATAATCTTCATCACCTAATGGGCCAGCACCTAATGTATAACTAAATGTTCCATTTTTATTTTTTCTTATATCTAATACTAATAAATCTAAATCAACAAACTTTTTCCACTTAACCCACTTAGGATTTTTCTTTTTCCCTACTATATAAGATGACTTTGCATCTTTAATCATTACACCTTCCGATGTAGGATTATTCATAATTTCTTTTGCATACTCTTCTATTTCTTCTAAAGAATCAGCAGACCTTGTATTAGATTTATTTGGGAACTGTAAATACTTATCTGATAATTTTGTAAATTCGCCCATTAAAACTGTTAGCCTATCTTCAAGTTTATTTTTCCAAATGTGCTCACCATTTAATCTCATTATATCAAAAACATGAACCTTCAATTCATAATTACTATCATTATTTTTTGAATTAATAAATGATATAGTATCTGCTCTATGTAGTGGTTCATCATTTTCATACAGTACGACTTCTGCATCTAATACACAGTCGGGGAATTTTTCATCCTGCATTATTTTTATTTGTCTATCAAATTTACTTGTTATATCTCTATTATTAAATGAATATACTTTAATTTCTTTTTTCTTATGTATTTGTATTCTCATACCATCATATTTTTCTTGTACTATATATTCTCCAGTAAAACCTTTTAATTCTTTCATATCATCTATTTCAAATATACGATACATTGGTTTATTAGGTATAATAAAATTATTAAGAGTATCTTTTTCTTGTTTTAATATTCTTTTAGTATCAGTTAATTCCTGCCATTCAGCCGGACTATGTTCACTTGTATAAACTTCGTAAAGTAATTCTCTTGCGGCTTGCATTTTAGATTTTAATCTTTTAACATCTACTTCTTCACCATAATTACTTTCCAACCATTCAAAGATTTCACCGTCAGTTAAATCTAAACCAACATAACCTTCAGTAAAATTATCTTCTAATTTACCAAAATCTTTCCAATTATCTAATGCACCACGACCTGTTCTATATACCCAATGTAAAAATATAGCATACAATTGTTTATTTTGTAATAATTTTTTAGGTAATTCAGAACCGTATTTTTTCCTAAACGGGTCTTTAGAAAATGATTTTTCATTTTGTATATTTTTTAGAGTTTCATATATTCTTTTTGCTTTAGAACCTTGAGGGTCTTTTGCTTCTTCACTAAATAATAAAGATTCAGATATTTTATCTCTTAATAAATCACCTATTGGTTGTGGGCTATCCCAAGACTGTTGCATATCTTCAATAACTGTTTCCCAATTATCTCTATAATCTTTCGGTCTTTCTCTTGCACTAAGATATGCAATTCTAACTTTATCATAAAGTAATCTAATAGACCTTGATAAAGGGTCAATCCTTCCGGTTACAACCATTTAATCACCTACTTCATATCAGTAGGTTGTTGTGCTTGTTCAGCATCTACTCTTGAAGTCATTAAAAACTTTCTAAGTTTATTAGCAGTTTCTTGTAAAGCATTAAGTAATGCTTTTCCTTCACTTGTAGACATAGGATTCATAGCCTTCTTTTCATTATCATTTCCACCGGCCATAGCACCAACAGCGATAGCACCTAATTGGGGAAGTAATTTTTCTGCATTAAGTTCTTCTTGTTTTTCTTCTTCTTTAGAAATAGAACTTCCTGTAAAATCTCTTGTATTTTTTCTTGTCTTTACAAAACCTTTAGAAATATTTTGTTCTACACCAATAGGCTTTGCAGTTAATCTAACAACATCTACTTTTTGTCCTTTCTTTTGACTTGGAGTTGTAGGTTTTGTATTAGGGTCAATATTACTACCTAAATGATTAGAAATCAAATTTGCTAATTCTACCAATGTTGTAAGTACTGCTGTTGTTCTATCATCACCATGACTATGAACACTATAATCAAAAGTTACATCTTGTTTTTTATCCCATTCCATTTTACTCACCACTCATTTTTACAACTAATTCGTCTATTTCTTTCCAATCCATTTTAGCAATAGTATCAGCACTTGGTACTCTACTTGCTGTCTGAATTGATGGTTTAACACCATCTACTTTTACAAGTCCAGCCTTTAGTAATACATTATCCGCATTAAATACTGTTGTTTCTAAAGTCTTTACTCTCTCTACTAATTCTTTTAATAACATTGTTAATTCTTCATTCATTTTTATTCACCACTTTTAGGATATATCATTTCTCTTAATTCTCTATACAAATTTTCATAATCTTTTCGTAATCTTGTTGCTAATTTAACTACTTTAATATTTTCATCATCTAATCTAAGAACCTTTTTATTTAGTTTTTTATCTCCTTTGACTACACCTAATGTTCTTAATAATCTAATTAATTCTGACAACTTAAGGAAATCGTGCCCAAAGTATTCTGTGGGGTCTGCGATATTTAAAATTGCCTTAATCTTTTTCTTTTGTTTTTTGTTTAGAGATTCTAAAATAAGTCCAACATCTTCCTTAATAAGAATGTCATCTTGTTCACCTAATACTACTAATAAATTATCGAGAGATTTTTTAGTTTCCTCTAAATTTTTATAAAATTTCTTATCATATTTTTGATAATCTGTATAATTTTCCATTATTGGTTTATCATCAGAATCTCTTAATATTTTGTTATTTGCATCTCTTTTATATCTCTTAGAAGGTACAGCCTTCCACCCTACTAATCTATGTATTTGTTGTTCTGTATATTTTGGGTTACCTTCTTCATCTTTTTCTTCAGAAAGTCTTTTAGTTTCTCTATCTACAAATGCTCTTGTTTTTGCGCCTGCAATTTTTCCTTTAGGTACTCCAAATCTTTTTCCTTCGTATTTTTCTTTAGGTTTTGTATTTTTAGGTTCTGATATAATTTCAGAAGGTGTAAGGAATTCAACATCAATAGCAGTATTTTCTAATTTAAGCAATCTTCTAAGTATTGTTTTTTCGTCATACAATCTCATAAAAGTTGTAATAATAAAGGATAGCATAGTTTCACCTTCTATTTTTTGCTCTAACATATTAATTATATTATCTTCAATAGCAGTTAATTCATCTGCATCTCGACCTTGATATTTACTACTTAGTCCTTCACCTTTAGCAATATCAATTAAATCTTCTATAACTGATGTAACTTCTCTTTTATCACCATAGGCTTTTAATATTTTAGTAAATCTTGGCCCTAAATTAAAAGATAAATTATTATTTTCATCTACTACAACACCTTTTTTAATAGCATTAATAAGTTTAGGTAAAATATCATTTTGGAACATTCTTAATTTACCAAAATCTCCAACAGCACTATCTCTATTATCTTTACTTAATCCATTACCTATTCCTTGTAAAAAGTATGCAAAATCTTCCGGTTTTGTTTCTTCATTTACAACATAATCTTCCCATACATCTACATATAATGTAACTAAACTACTAATGTTAGCCTTTTTACCCACTTTTAAATCTGGATATTCTGGTAAAATATCTTTTATTTTATTAATAAATTCATATTTTTTATCGTTAGATAAATTAATCCAATCTTCTGCTGAGTCTGAAAAACCAGATTTATTAGCCCAATACATACCTATTTCTCTTAGGTATGGATTACTAAACCATGTATCTCTTGTCAAATCAATAGTAGTAAAAGTATTAAAAAAGTTTAAGTCGCTAATTTTTCTTGTCTCATCAATACCATATTTAATCTTAATACTTGTTGTTCTCTTTCCATCTCTACTTCTATTAAAGGTTGAAGAAGAACCTATTTGTATTCCTAATTCTTTTGATTCTATTTGCGAAGGAGAAATATTTACATTTCTTGCTGTTATTTTTGATTCTTTAAATTCTTTCTCTAACTCAGTTAAAATTTTAGTTAAAGCGTTTTTATCTTCTTCACTAATTTTTTCTTCGTCTAAAAACTTCTTTAGTCTTAATATATTATCTTTAGAAGGTGTATATAAAGAACCTACTAAATTTAAAAGGCTCATAAATGATTTATAACTTTCATTTCTTTTTACTGCCTCTCTTGTCCAAGTATCAAGTAATTTTTGAGATTCTGATTTAGAAGATTCTTTTTCTGCTTTTTCTTTTTCTCTTTGTATTTTTCTTGCGGCAGATGCTAATTCACTCGCTTTTATTTGTTCAGTTGTAATAGCATCTTTTTCTGCTCTTTCTTTATCATCAATTTCTTTTTTTCTATCTCTAACTATTTTTAAATCAGATTCGTATTTACCTATCTGGTCTTTAATATTAGTAATAGTTTCTTCAGGATGTTTTAATTTTAAATAATCTAATAATACTTGTTCTTCTTCATTATTATCAGGGTATCTTTCTTTTAATCTTGGGATTAAAAACTTTTTAATTTGTCGAGCAAGCATTTTTCCTTGTGGGTCAAGTTGGTCAAAATACTTACCTTCTTCATTAGTATTAGGAATTTCTTTTAGAATATTTTTCTTTACTGTACTAAAATAATTTTCTAATACTACGGGTGTTTTTTTAGTCATTCTAAATTTTTCACCATCAAAGTTTTTTAAATCTTGAATTATTTTTGTATCATCTCTTACTGTTCTTAACAATACTCTTACTTCTTCTTCGGTAATAGCCTTAGCAATAATATTACTATCTACTAAAGCGTAGAGAAGTCTTTGATAAAGACTTTTATGTAAATTATATACTAAAACGGATGATTCCATAATCAAACTTCCTTCATTTTCTTATTTATTTTTGGGCCACCTGTAATAAAACCCGGAATTGTTTGTTCATTCTGTCCTTTATTTACAGGTGGATGTTCTTGAACCCCTGCTGGTACTGTATTTACAGTTTGCTTAGGTTCTTTTGGTTCTTGATTAACCTTCTTTCTAAGGCTATCAATTTTTGCTCTTGCTTCTTCTAATTTTCTATTAATTATATTATTATTCATTTTAACCAACTCTTCTTTCTGTTCTTCTATCTACATTATTATTTGCTGCTTCTCTTGGTAATCCTGTATTTCGTTTTGGTGGCCCAATACTCATTGAAGGTTTATTTCTTGTTTCGGGTGTACCTTGACCACCTTGAGAACCTAATAATTGTTGTTCTTGTAATTGTCCTAATTGACTTGCATCTATATCTGTTCCTGCATATGGGTCAGTTTCCAATTTTTTATCTGGTTGATTTTCACCCATAGGTTTTTCTTCTTCTTTAGGTGGTGGCTTTGAATAAATAAAGTTACCATCTTCATCCATATCTACTTCAAATCCAAGATTTTTAATTTGTGTAGCAAGGTTAATTTCAATTTCTCTTCTTCTTAATTCTGCTACATTATCTTCTTCTTCTGAACGAAGTAATGTTAATGTCCAATCTGTAATACCAAACTGTTTCAACAAGAATGGAAATAGATATTGATTATATACATTTTGTGCTAACTCAACAGAACGATTAGTTACAAGTATTTGCATACCTTCATTATTTAAACCACCGCTTGTTGATGTATCTCCTTGAAAGATTTTACTTACACCATAAAATGCACCAATCCTATCTCTTAAATCATCTTTTACATTTATGTAATCCATTTCTTTTAGAGTATTCATAAATTGTACCCATTCAATACTACCCTTACTACCACCATCTGTTTCAATACCCATGATAGGAATATAATGTGGGTCTTTCTCTAACTTTTCTTTAACTCCTTTCCAATACTTTACAAGCGATTCCATATTATTTGTTTGTACAGCAAGAATACCTCTTGGTGCTCTTGCTTTTGTATAAGAAGTATTTACATAATTTTCCATAGCAATTAGAGTAGTAATATGACTCCATAAAGTTAGAATAGGTGAAAACCCATAAAGTCTTGATGGGTTATATTTACTTAAATGCATAACTTCACCCTCTACGAAGTATTGGTCTTTACCATGTACTCTATTAATATAATGAACAGGGTGTAATTTAGAACCACATTCAGGACAACTTGCTATTGGGTCTGTTTCATAAACATCTCTATGAGTTAAACAAGTATAATGAGAACTACCTCTATTACCTTCTTCATCTATATCTATGTACATTGTTAATGGGTCGCCTCTATAAACTTCTTTTATTTTATGTAAGGCTACACAACCTTCGTTATCTAAATAATATTCTTTAACTAAAATTAAAAAAGCATCGTCAGCAATATTCAAATCAGCCTCTACTTCTTTTAACACATCAATAAATTTTTGTTCAGAAGAATTTACATATCCTCCAAAAAATTTTTCAGCATATATTTTTTGTTGATTTGAAGGTGCTCTTAATTTTTTACTACCACAATTTCTACAAGCATCAGTTTCTTTTTCATGCTTTGTTCCGCAATCTTCACAAATTTTGTAAAAAGCCTTTTCCCAACTAAAACCTCTTCTAAAAATTTCTGTTTTTAATTGAGTAATACAAGTCCTAACTATTGTAGATTGATTAGCAACATCGTATAATACAGGGCCAATAATATGTTGTACATTTCTTTTCTCTTGTATTCCTAAATTATAAACTTCTTTAGCAAGAGGGTTAGGCGTTTTTCTTCTAACAAACTTACCCAAATAATCTCTTAGACCCATTATTCCACCCCACTTTCAATACTATCCATCAATTGCATCTTACAATTATCATGGTATTTAACAACTACTTCGGGGTCAATATCATATTTTTGAAATTCTTTAACTCCCTGTCCTCTTGAATCTTTCCAATTTTCATATTTAATTAGTTTAAATATTTCTTGTAGTCTTGGTTTAGCCCACTCTTCTTTTTTGTAATTCTTTTTAATTCTAATAGCCTCTTGTATTAATTTGCCTTGTGATTTTTTCATTCTTAAGTGAGGAATACATTTTTCTAAAATAGTGGCTATATCGTTTTGACTGTAAAAATTTAATCTATGTTGGCTTCTACTATTTTCTCCTACCTTTTGGTCTAAGTGTAATCTACCACACTTTAACTCTTTTTCTAATTCTTGAAAAAATGCTTTACCTCTTTTACCCGTAGCAATCATACCTACTCTTGGTGCTAATGAAGAATCCATTGTAATATATCCATCAGAATCAATAAAACCTGCTACATACGAATATAAATCTTTTTTAATTAAATTTTTAACTAAATAATATTCATTGTCTACCTTAGTAGCACCCATTTTCATTAGTATTTTAGAAACTGATTGTGGTGTTGAAATTTTTGAATGACCTAATGACAACCTTGAATGTATTTCATTTGAAGATAAACCTTGATTATTACAAATAATTTCTTTTACGCTTTTTTCTATCATTTCTCTTTTAGATTTTCTTATAGATTGATGGGGAATATCCTTTAGTATTTTTCTTAATTCATTTCTACTTTCTTTTAACGATAAATAATTTTTAGAATAACTATAACCATAATCTAATGTTTTTAATTCTAAATCGCTTTCCCACATTTTACAACATAATTCTATAATACTTTTTCTTGTTTCATTATCTTTTATATTATGTAATTTTTCTATATGTGAAGGTTTATATCCCAATCTTTTAAATCCAGATTGATAAGGTTTTAACCAATAAATTGTATCTAAGGATTTTTGTACATAATCTTCATAAGCAGTAATCAAATGGTCTATACCCTTTGTAAGTTTTATTTTTTGTTCACCCTTAAGTGTTCTTCTCATATCTCTTAATTCTTTAACTAAGTCAGGTATATTTTTATCTGCTATAATTGGTTCTATTGGTAATTGTTGAATATAATTAGATGCTTCAGATAAATTAATTTCTAAATTTTTTGATATATCTTTTAGTATGTCTACTTCATTTCCATATTGACCTTCTAACCATTTGTTAATATCTGATTTGTTAAACTTATTTTTTATTTTATCTTTAATAGGTTTTACACTTTCATCTAACATTCTTTTTTGATTTTCTACCCTTTTAATTTCTTGAACATCTTGTTCTAATTCTTCTACATCAATATCTTCGTCTTGTTTAAAGATTAATACCATAAAAACCACCTCCCTTACTCGGAGTATTAGGGGCTGAACTAAACAGACTACCACTATCTATATCTAAAAATGTATCGGAGAATGTTTTTGTTGCGTAATTTGCTAAAGCAAGAGCAATAACAATATCATCATGTGCGCCTACACCTTCAATTTTACCATGTGCATTAATACCAAAAGCACCTAATTCTTGTACAATAGCATCTGTTACAGATTTAGATTTTATATTTTGTGTAGGTAAAACAATTTTTCCATTATCTATATTCATTTGTAAATTCAAAATAATCTCTTCTTTTTTCTTTCTACTCATAGTAAATTCTCTTACAGGAAAATCGGATATATTTTTTAATTCCATAGCAAAAGCCTTAGCAAAAGTATTTGTTTCTATCATAACAATTTCAGGTCGGTATCTTCTACACAATTCCATTATATGATTAATATGTTCTCGGAAATCAAGACCCTTTGCTCTAAACATATGTACAACCTGCTTATTCATATTATCATCAACCTCTAAGACCATCATTACAGTATAATCACCATTTGCAGAAATAGCAGGGTCATATCCTATGTAATATTGAAAACCCTCTCTCGCAACACTCTCAAGCGAAGCATAGGGATTTTTACACGCTTTAATAGCATCAGGGGCAAAAAGCATAGTATTTGTACTAATAGGTACACAAAGATATTCTCTTGTAAATTTAGAAGAACCTATTTCTACCTTTCTTTCTTCAAGCATTTCTAAACTCCAACGATTAGGCCAAAGTGCTGTACCATCTTGTTTAATTGCAGGGTATCTCTCAACATTATAAGCGGGGTTTTCTTCTAACTGAACAAATATATCTGTGTATGTAAATGGAGTACCAACCATTCTTAAAGAAGCGGTATGGTGAAGTGTAGGAATCATATCTCCCCAAAACCAATCTGTAACTCTTTGAATAGCCGTCATACTAAATTCTTTCAAAGGGTCGTCAATAATAATTTCTTGAGGGTGTAATCCACGAATCTGAGAACCTACTGAACGCTCTAATATTTCATTACCATTAGTTAAACGCATAGCCCCAACAGCCCAACCACCTCTCGGTTTAAACTTCTTTAATTGAGGAATATTAGTGAACATTCTATCTATATCTTTCATATGTACCATTGTTTGTTTATGGTTTGAAGAAATGTATAACATTTGATATGGAGGTTCTTGAAAACACAATTGATAAACACACCATGAATGAAAGAAAACAGATTTTCCGTGGTCTCTTGAACAAATAATTACTGTGCGTGAAGTATTATTTACAAGGTCTAACCATTCTTGATGAAAATCGGCTAACTCATAACCTAATACCTTTTCAAAAAAATAAGGAAAATTACCTTTAGACATTTCTAAATCCATTTCTGTAAGTAAATCCATTATCTTCACCTACCCTTTATTATATCCCATGCTTTCTTCATAGCATTTTCATCTGCCTTCAAACTCTCCGGAACATAAATAGCATAAGTTCTATTTTTACCTTTTAATATATTATAATATTTTTCAGGAATATAGGGGTGTTTTTCTTCAGCATTCATAACTATTTCAAAACCATCGCTTTGATACTTTGATAATCTACTTTCATTATCATTTGACAAATCAAGAACAATTGGTATTTTTTTAGATTCAGATATATTTTTAATAAAAGGCATTCTTTTTTCATCTAACATTTTATTAAAACCTCTACCTCTATAATCTACTCCGTACATCTTAGGATGTTTCGGCATACCTCCAATAGTAAAACTACCTGCATCACCTATAACATCATCTAATACTACTGCCGCAACTTTAGCAACATAATAACCAAATTCATCTACAATTATCCAAATATAATATTCTTCTCCTTTGAATGTAAAAGGGCTGTCCTTTCTATTTCTTGGCCTTCTATTTGCTTTAGGCCAACGATTTCCTATATTAATAAATGTTGCTTCATCTATTGGGCCAACTAATGTAAAAGTTTCACCATTATTTTCAAATTTTTCTCCGTTAGGTACGGGAAATGTTCCTTCTCTTTTTCCTTTCACCTAAACATCCCCTTAACTTTATAGATTATTTCAGTAGAAAACCCATAAGTTTCAGCAATATCATTAAAAGAAGATTGACTCTTAGTAATATTATATATGTCTATTCCGTATAAATCTATATTATTTTCTTTTTTAATCATATCAGAAACATATTTTATATCATCTATTTCACTAATATCTAAATTAGCATGATATATTTTTTTATCATTCATTTTTCTAATAATATCTGTTGCTTCTAACATAGCATGGGTTATTGGGCCAGTTAATTTAATATCACTTTCTAATAATTTTTTAGTTAATCTGTCGCTTGCTGATTTAAATCCTCTTATTTTTAACCCTGAAGTATTTACATAATTTTCCCATTCATCAGAATTTAATAAAGATATTAAGGGTTCTATACTTACATTTGATTCATTTTGTTTATCATTCCAAACAGATAAAGGTTCACCCTCAAAAATTATTTCTTCTAATTCTTGCGAAGATTCTGTTGCCGAAGCAATATCATACAAACTTGCACCAAATAATATTTCTGTTCTTTCTATTATGTCATCTAATTCATTAGATTCTTCGCCTACAACAGTATCAACAGCAGCAAAAAATTTGATATAAGCATCAAGAGCATCTGAAAATAAACTATTCATACTTGTTGTATAAACTATTTCATTGGGATTTTTAATTGTATCTAAAAATTTACTTAATTTGTTTAAATCATCAACTTCTACAATAGGTTCTGTACCTTCGCTCATAGACCTTCTAATCATATTTACATTACTACTTGCAACAAGTGATGGGAATGTTTTAAATTCTTTTGATGTGAACCATTCAGGTACATCTTCTAATAATACCATATTACTTGTTAGTGGTTTAACATGAAATTCTGAAATAAGTTCCATAACCTTTGGGATTTCTTCTAACCTTTCTAAATCCACCTTAGATTTTTTGGGCATCAATGAATTAACAATACCACCTAAATATTGTACAAATGTATCTTTACCACCTCTACTTTTAGGTCTTTCAGGTACTTTTTGTTTTGCATTAACTAATTTTAAAAATTTACCAAGATTTGTAAAAAAGTTTCTCATACCTTTATTAATAAAATTAATAGCCTCAGAATATTTCCTAAAATTTTCTTCTTTTATTTGCCCTTCAATAAAATAACTTACTGTAAAAGTACCTTCTAACATATCAAAATATTTTTTAGCCAATTCATCGTCTAACATAGGTATGTGAAATTCGTTTGCTTGAACCATTCTACTTTCTTTAAAATTAGTCAAGTAATTATCTAATTCATCATTAATAATTTTTTCAAGGTCTGATTGAAATGCACCCATTGTTTCAAAAGTTAATTCTTTTTTGATAATCTTTTTTGCTTCTTCAATAACACTATCATCATATTCACCTTTTGTTTCTTTATTTCTAATTAACAAAGCAAATAGAGGGTCTGTATATTTATCTATTTTAGCATCATCTATTTCTTTTTGTGCGCTTTCTATTTCATCAACAATATCATCTGCTACGGTTGGGTCAAACGATGGTGATTCTTTACCTGTTTCAGCATCATAATCAAGTCTTGCGGTAGCATCTATTTGTGCTTCTGCTTCTTTTACATCTCTTTTTGGTTTATATTGTTCAGGTATTTCTCTACCTATCATACTAAAAAAATCTCTAAATAACTCTAATGCTTGATTTTCAGGGCCATCACTTTTAATTTTTAATGGAGTACATTTAATGATATAAGAAGGTAAATATGCATTTGTTGTTAATTCTTTTAAATCTTTATAAACTTCAGATGCTTCATCTTTTACTTCTACAAAGTTTCTATTACCTAAATTTTGTTGAATTATAAGTGCTAATCTTCTTGCTTCCTCATCAACAGCACCAACAAATGAGTCAAAGCCCATAAATTTATTTTCTATACCTTTCCAATAATCATAATATTTTTCTCTTGATTCAGTAGATATTACACTTGCACTTACTAAAGATTTTTCTAATAATTCTAATGTTTTAAATTCTGGTATTTCTGCAATCCCTTTTGGTGATTCAGTATCAATTATAGATAATCTTTCAATTAGTATTTCTATCGCTTTTTTTTCTTCATCATCTAACAAATCTTTTCCTATTTCTGTTTTTTTATTTAAAACATCATTTAACTCATTAATAAGTAAATCTTTATTTTCTGCCGCTTCTAAAGTAACATTTATTTTTCTTGCATTATTAACCGCTTCTAAAAATTTATCTCTATTTGTTTTTGTTACCATTGAATCAGTAATTGAGGTTGCTGGTTTTCCATCTACTACAAAATTACTAATAAGACCCTCAAAGGGATTGAATACTTCTTTTCTATCATCTTTGTATTGTGTAATATTATTTAACAATATTTTTAATTCGCCTAACCTATACTTTTTATCGTTAGATGCTGTCTGTACCTCGCCAAGTAAAGTATCTAAATATTCATCAGTAATTCTACCTCTATTATACATTCTTGCGGCTCTATCTAATTTGGTTTTTAATTCAGGGTCAAAACTATCTATATCCATTATTCTTCCTCCCCCTCATTCTTGGGAACAAATGGCTTTAGATATTTTTTCCTAATTAAATATTCTCTAATCTTAGGGTACTTGTTTGTAGTATCATCGGCAATAGTTTGAATATTTGAAATAAGTTTTGCCTGTATTGCATCTTCGACTTCTTCTCTTAATTTATCAATTATTGATTCTAATTCTTCAAAATCATTTTTGGTATTAAACCAAGTATTAGCGTTTTCTTCAAGTCCTATACCTTCTAATATTTCTTCCATAATATACAATCTGTCATTAACACTTGATGTATCATCTATCTCACTAAAATACTCATCTATCCTATCAAAGAATTCTGCTACTAATGCGGAAAAGGTTACATTTAAAGTACTAAGTTTTGCTCTTGGTAGCGACATTTTAAATACAGTAAAAAATGCTCTCATAGATTTTAAAAATGTCTGCTCTTGAGCATCAGCAAATAATCTACCTGTCGGTAAATATCCTCTAAAATTACCCATAGGTATTATTTGATTTATTTTATCTTGGCCGTCAACACCTAAATCTATATATGAATTATACATTACTGCTAACATATTTTTTTGAAAACGACTCATAGGTTTTCCTAACAAATCAATAAAATCTGATACACCTTTAGAAGTATTAAAAGAATATGCTAAATCTACAAAATCAGGGCCTGTATTACCTTGAAAATTAAAATACTCTTTCATTTTTTGATTATCGGCAAGTATTTCTTTTTGTTCTTCGGCAGGTAATTTTCTAAATTGTGAATCCATTTGATTTTTTCTTCTAATATCATCTTTGTATCTTTTAGACCAAGTTTCATCGCCTTCATTAACTTTATTAATAATCCAATCTTTTAATTCAGACTTATTTTTATAATGAGTTTTATATTCTGGACTACTTCTTGGATATAGTAATTCACCTTCATCATCTCTTTCATTTAATTTTTGTGTTGAAAATAAATCATAGCCACCTATATTTAAAGTATCATCTGCCTCATTTATTCTTCTATTAATATAACTAATAGTCCAATCTATTAAAAAATCTCTTTTTCTTTGGGAATCAGAATCACCTTTTCTTCTTATTTGTATATCTCTTACTAATTGTGCAATTCCCGGTTTCTTAAAAGCCATATCATAGACTATTCCTATACTTTGATTTTTTATATTCTTAAATATACCTTCGGCTGAATTTGTCTTTTGTAAATTTAAAACCAAATCTTTAAAATTATTTTCAGTTAAATCATTTATCATATTTGCAATATTATCATTGGTTGGTAATCTTTCTGAACCCTTTTCACCAATAGTCATTGTTCTTGCATCACCAATAATTTTACTTCTTTCGGTTGTTCCTTCTCTTCTAACTCTTTCACTTGCTCTACCGTATTTATCATCTTCTTTACCTGATACTACCGTAATATTTTGCATTTCTTCAGCAGTATATTTGTATTTGTCTGTAAAGAAATCAAACACTCTTGTATCAAGGCCGCCCGTTACTTCATCTTCTAATCTCAAATCAAATATATTTTGGAAAAATTTAGGGTCAGGATTATCAATAGAATTTAATCCCATTTTGTTATACCACTTTGTATCACTTTTAAATTGACCATTAGTACTTCCATCTATAAATTTATGTAAAGCATATAAAACCTCAACAGACGGTTCATTAACCATCATATCGTAAAGAACATTAAGTGTTTCAATAGTCCACTCTTGATTTGTTTTACCTTCAGTAGAAACTAAATCACCGTATGTTCTACCAAATGGTGTTTTCTTACCTTCTACCTCATTGAAACCTTCTATAAAACCTACCTCGCTTGCTATTTGTGTTTCAGTAGTTAATTCTTTTAAGTCATTTAATCTTTGTTCTATAATTTTAAAAGCCTCATCTCTTGTTGAAGCAACCTTTGTTCTTTTACCATTAATCATCTGCGATATAATAGAATCAGGTATATCATTACCTTCTTTAGAAGATTCAAATTGTTCCTTTAATTTGGTAAGTACAGAATCTAAATATTTATTTTGTAAATCTTGATTTGTAACTTTACTTATCTCTTCTTTGGTTGGTAAATTTCCTGTTCTAAATTTAGACATTAATGCGCCTACTGAAATAGGCGGAATATCTGCTTTTAAAATAGAAATCCAACTCATGTTACAACCTCACAATTGAGATTGTACTAATAGGACTACTGCTACAAGAGTAGGAATAGCAATAAGAATTTGTTTCTTATATTGCTTTACTTTAGCAAGAATTTTATCTGCCTTTTTTTCACTAATAAGTCCTAAATCTTCTGCTATATCTAAGACATCTTCAACTACATCTTCTGCATCTTCTACTGCGTCTTTTAATTTTTCTTCTTTAACCATTTAAATCACCTTATATTGTTCCATCATCTTCAAGTCGTATTAATATCTTATTAGTGCCGTCTTTTGTTACTTGATAACCTTCTTTATCGTATAATTCTCCAATTACTTTCAATACAAATTCAGCATTACCGCCCAATGTTTTTGTTGTTTCAGTTCCTACAACATAAAGAGGTACAGGTTTTTCGTTTGGAAACCATCGGTCAACACTACCAACATCGCCACCAATTACTTTTATAGCAAATTTTTGTTCAGTTTCTGATGGTTGCCTTTCAAAAAATTCTGTTAATTTAGGTTCAATTGTCATTTCCTCATAATCAATTATTCTTTGTCTATATCGTTCATCTCGCTGTTGTCCTACATTTGTGGGCATTGGCATTTTTAATATATCTTTCCATGTCATTTTATTCACCTTGTATTGTTTCCATAGTGTTACTATGAGTATTATTTTCTGCTTCCATAGACATTTGATGTTTATGTTGTGCTTCTTCTAAACTTCTTCTATGTTCATATTCAGCAGGAACTTCTACAATTTCATTTGCTTGTTCTGCCTCCCATGTTCTAAGAAGAGTATTAAATGCGGGTGCGGCTATTCCCCCAATAATTGCTATTAGTGCAATAAAACCGTCTAAATTAGTTAGTACTACATCAGGTTTTACAATACCTGTATAAACAACAGCACCTGAAGCCAATAACCAAAGATATATAGCGGGCAATACTGTTTTATTTACCAATTTATCATTAAACGATTTTTCTTTTTTACCCATTTTACATCACCTGTGTACCTACTAATATTGCTGATAAACAACTTGTTAAACCTATAATTACTTTTTTAATTAAATCAAAGCCTTCTCCGATTAATTGATTCTGCACTTCCATTGATGATGTTAACTCCGTTAATCTCGTACTTAACTCTAACTGATTATCCGCTAATTTATCTAATAATAATTCATGTCTATCAACCTTTGTTTCAATATTATTTAATCTAATATCTTGTACTTCGTTTTTAGCCATTAATTATTCCTCTATTTCATAATAATAATCATCTACCCTCATTGTATTAGGGTCAAATTCTTCTGTTTTATCAGAATGCCAACCAAATAAATATGTTCTTATTGTTCTTGGTGGTGATTTCATAGCCATTACACCAAACTTTTTTAGAAGATGTTGATTTACTTCTTTTATAGAAGTTTTACCTTCTTTACTATTTACAAACTTATCAATAGCATCTCTCATTTTTTTATCTGGTACTTGTTTTCTATTTTTTAATATATCTTCCCAACTCATTTTATTCACCTAATCATTTCTAAACATTCCTGTTGCTTGTCTTTCTTGTTGCGAATACCTTTCTAATTCTTTTTTCTTTTCAGCAATTTGTCTTTGAAGTTCTCTTATTTGATTCATAACTTCTTTTCTTTTTTGCGGTTCCATAACGAATTTTCTTGTAAAAGGATTCTCATATTCTAATTTTCCAC
>MDSZ01065799.1_pt1 | contig 16559 bp, 11 predicted proteins | sample 811201 | NCBI WGS metagenome assembly MDSZ01 (sample SAMN05326647, study PRJNA326480) | marine metagenome | isolation source: seawater | place: Indian Ocean: North | collected 2010
GGTCAGTGCCGCAGTCAGAGTGGTTTTACCGTGGTCAACGTGACCGATAGTACCCACGTTTACGTGGGGTTTGGAACGTTCAAACGTTTCCTTTGCCATAGAACACCTCGTTCAATATCTGTAAGTGATTAAGCTCTTTGAATAATTGCTTCAGCAACGCTTGCCGGCGCCTCTGCATACTTCTCAAATTCCATGGAATACGTTGCACGGCCCTGAGTCGCAGAACGCAGATCGGTTGCGTAACCGAACATTTCTGCCAGCGGCACAGAGGCGTTCACCACTTTGCCGGACGGGGTGTCGTCCATTCCAGAAATCAGACCTCGGCGACGGTTCAGGTCACCGACCACATCACCCATGTAATCTTCCGGGGTGACAACTTCAACTTTCATCATTGGCTCAAGCAGTACTGCCTTACCTTTTTCAGAAAGCTGTTTGGTTGCTTGTGAGGCAGCAATTTTAAACGCCATCTCATTGGAGTCAACGTCATGGTAAGAGCCATCAAACAGCGTGGCTTTCAGCCCCAGCAGTGGGTAGCCGGCCAAAACACCGTTTTTCATCTGCTCTTCAATACCTTTTTCGACCGCCGGGATAAATTCACGTGGAATTGCACCGCCAACAATCTCGTTAACAAATTCCAGACCTTCTTCATCAGACGGCTCGAACTTGATAACAACGTGACCATACTGGCCACGACCACCGGACTGCTTGGCAAACTTGTTGTTGATTTCCACGGTCGCAGTGATCTTTTCGCGATAAGCCACCTGAGGCTTACCCACGTTACACTCGACTTTGAATTCCCGTTTCATACGGTCAACAATGATATCGAGGTGTAATTCTCCCATGCCGGAAATAATGGTCTGGCCGCTTTCTTCGTCGGTTTCCACGCGGAAAGACGGATCTTCCTGCGCCAGTTTGCCGAGAGCGACACCCATTTTTTCCTGGTCAGCCTGGGATTTTGGTTCAACCGCCACCGAGATAACCGGTTCCGGGAACTCCATACGTTCCAGCGTGATGCGGTTTTTCTGATCCTGATCACACAGGGTATCCCCGGTGGTGACGTCTTTCAGACCGATCAGAGCCGCGATATCGCCAGCACGTACTTCTTTAATTTCTTCACGTGAGTTAGCGTGCATCTGTACCATACGGCCAACACGTTCACGCTTACCTTTTACCGGGTTATAAACTGCATCGCCGGACTGCAGTACGCCGGAATATACGCGTACGAACGTCAGCGTACCGACAAACGGGTCGGTAGCAATTTTGAATGCCAGAGCAGCAAAAGGTTCTTCATCGGAGGCATGACGCTCAGCAACGGTTTCGTCTTTGTCGTCAAGGATACCTTCGATCGCCTTCACCTCAGTTGGTGATGGCAGGAATTCGATGACTGCATCCAGTACGGCCTGAACACCTTTGTTTTTAAAGGCGGAACCACAGGTCACGAGTACAATCTCGTTGGCCAGAGTACGGGCGCGCAGTGCAGCTTTAATTTCGTCCTCGGAAAGCTCTTCGCCTTCGAGATACTTTTCCGTCAGTTCTTCAGAAGCTTCAGCAGCGGCTTCGATCATCTTCTCACGCCACTCTTCAGCGACATCAGTCAGATCAGCCGGGATATCTTCGTATGTGAAGGTCATGCCCTGATCGGCTTCGTTCCACATGACGGCTTTCATTTTGATCAGATCGACCACGCCTTTGAAATCATCTTCAGCGCCGATATTGATCTGAATAGGAACTGCCGTTGCGTTCAGACGTTCTTTAAGTTGTTGAACAACCATAAAGTAGTCGGCACCGGCACGGTCCATCTTATTGACGAAAACCATGCGCGGAACTTCATACTTGTTCGCCTGACGCCAGACTGTTTCAGTCTGAGGCTGAACACCGGAGGAACCACACAGTACAACCACAGCACCGTCCAGTACACGCAGTGAACGTTCCACCTCAATGGTGAAGTCTACGTGCCCAGGGGTGTCAATAATATTGACGCGGTGTTGTTCAAACTGCTGTGCCATGCCTGACCAGAAGCAGGTAGTGGCAGCGGAGGTAATAGTAATCCCCCGCTCCTGTTCCTGCTCCATCCAGTCCATGGTGGCAGCGCCGTCGTGTACTTCACCGATCTTATGGGAAACACCGGTGTAAAACAGAACGCGCTCCGTGGTTGTGGTTTTACCCGCATCCACGTGCGCACAAATACCAATATTGCGGTAACGCTCAATGGGCGTTGTGCGAGCCACTGTGCAATCCTCGGATAATTAGAAGCGGTAGTGAGAGAAAGCTTTGTTAGCTTCGGCCATGCGGTGTACGTCTTCACGTTTCTTAACCGCAGCGCCTTTGCCTTCACAGGCTTCCAGCATTTCATTAGCCAGGCGCTGAGCCATGGACTTTTCACCACGCTTACGTGCGGCGTCTACCAGCCAGCGCATTGCCAGCGCCTGACGACGGGATGGACGCACTTCAACAGGAACCTGGTAAGTTGCACCACCTACACGGCGGCTTTTAACTTCTACCATTGGCTGGATAGCTTCCAGCGCCTGTTCGAACATTTCCAGTGGGTCGTTGCCCTGCTTCTGGGAAATGGTGTTCAGAGCACCGTATACGATTTTTTCAGCAACGGATTTTTTACCGCTAACCATTACGTGGTTCATAAATTTTGCCAGTGTAACGTTTCCGAATTTCGGATCTGGCAGCACTTCGCGTTTTGCGGCGACGCGTCTTCTTGGCATGATAAGCCCTCTTAGGTCTTCAGGTCAGCCTGAGCATTCGGGTAAACAAACAGCTCAGCCTTACTCTTATCTTATATCCCGGGGAATTAACCCTTAGGACGTTTAGCACCGTACTTAGAACGGCCCTGTTTACGGTTAGCAACACCGGACGTATCCAGAGTACCGCGAACTGTGTGGTAACGAACACCTGGTAAGTCTTTAACACGACCACCACGGATCAGAACAACACTGTGCTCCTGCAGGTTGTGACCTTCACCACCGATGTAGGAAGACACTTCGAAACCATTCGTCAAACGCACACGACATACTTTACGCAGTGCCGAGTTAGGCTTTTTAGGTGTAGTGGTATATACACGGGTGCATACGCCACGACGCTGAGGACAAGCCTGCAGTGCAGGTACGTCGCTCTTAGCCACTTTGCGTTTACGAGGCTGACGAACCAACTGGTTGATTGTAGCCATTTAGCAAACTCCAACTTGTTTAAATCAACGCCAGAACAGACTGACGCAATAAAAGGGGCCGGAAGGATAATCCCCCCAGCCCCGATCGTCAAGCGCTTACTGCTTAAACAGTAGCCACTTACTTATCGCTGAAAGCTTCGCTGAACTTAGCTTCCATATCTTCAACCGATACGCTCATGCCTTCGGAAGTATCCATCAGGCGCTCGCTTTCACGGCTGGTGCGCTTACGCTTACGTTCTGCGTGATACGCCAGACCGGTACCAGCCGGAATCAGACGACCCACAACAACGTTTTCTTTCAGACCACGCAGGTAGTCGACCTTACCGGTAACCGCACCTTCAGTCAGTACGCGGGTAGTTTCCTGGAAGGAAGCCGCGGAGATAAAGGACTCAGTTGCCAGAGACGCTTTGGTGATACCCAGCAGGACACGTTCGCCCTTGGCTGTGATCTTACCAGCGGCTTCCAGCTGCTCGTTTTCTTCCAGGAAGGCTGAGTATTCAACCTGGTCACCCGGAATAAAGGTACTGTCACCGTTTTCAGTGATATGAACCTTACGCAGCATCTGACGGACGATAACTTCGATGTGTTTATCATCGATGCCTACACCCTGCAGACGGTAAACTTCCTGCACTTCGTTGGTCACGTACATCGCCAGATCGCCCACGCCTTTCAGGCGCAGAATATCGTGCGGGTTCAGCGGACCATCGGAAATGATTTCACCTTTTTCAACATGTTCACCTTCGAACACGTTGAGGTGACGCCATTTGTGGATCAGTTCTTCATACGGCTCGCCGCCATCGGTCGGTGTAATCACCAGACGCTTCTTACCTTTGGTCTCTTTACCGAAGCCCACAGTACCGGAGATTTCTGCCAGGATGGCAGGCTCTTTCGGCTTACGTGCTTCGAACAGGTCAGCAACCCGTGGCAGACCACCGGTGATGTCCTTGTTACCGGAAGATTCCTGAGGAATACGGGCAATAATGTCACCCACAGTTACCTCAGCGCCGTTCTCCTGGCTGACCAGTGCGTTAGCAGGCAGCAGATACTGTGCTGGCGCATTGGTGTTAGGCAGCAGTACGTCGTTACCGGAAGCGTCAACCAGTTTCACCATCGGACGGATGTCTTTACCCGCCGCAGGACGATCTTTCGGATCGATCACTTCGATGTTGGACAGACCAGTCAGTTCGTCGGTCTGACGGTTGATGGTAATCCCCTCTTCCATACCCACGAATTCGATACGACCTTTTACTTCGGTCACAATCGGGTGAGTGTGAGGGTCCCAGCTCGCTACTTTCTGACCAGACTCAACCTTGTCACCGTCTTTAACGCTGATCACGGCACCGTATGGCAGTTTGTAGAATTCACGCTCACGACCATGCTCGTCAGCTACCGCAATAGCACCGGAACGGGAAACCGCTACCAGGTCACCATTGTCACGGGTCACTGTCTTCATGTTGTGTACGCGGATAGTACCGGCGTTTTTCACCTGAACACTGTCAGCTGCAGACGAACGCGATGCCGCACCACCAATGTGGAACGTACGCATGGTCAGCTGTGTACCTGGTTCACCGATGGACTGTGCGGCGATTACACCCACAGCTTCACCAACGTTCACCTGATGACCGCGGCCAAGGTCGCGACCGTAACAGGAAGAACAGATACCCACACGGCTGTCACAGGTAATTGCAGAACGTACGATGATTTCATCGATACCTTCGGCTTCAATGGTTTTCACCCAGGCTTCGTCGATCAGCGTACCGGCTGGTACCACAACGTCGCCTTCTGAACCTGGCTTGTACACGTCTTTGGCTACTACACGACCCAGAATACGGTCGCCCAGTGCTACCACAACGTCACCGCCTTCGATCAGCGGCGTCATCACCAGACCTTCTTCGGTACCACAGTCATGCTCGGTTACTACCAGATCCTGCGCAACGTCTACCAGACGACGGGTCAGGTAACCGGAGTTCGCAGTCTTCAGTGCGGTATCCGCCAGACCTTTACGCGCACCGTGGGTCGAGGTGAAGTACTGCAGTACGTTCAGACCTTCACGGAAGTTCGCCACGATAGGCGTTTCGATGATGGAGCCATCCGGCTTCGCCATCAGACCACGCATACCCGCCAGCTGACGGATCTGAGCCGGGCTACCCCGTGCACCAGAGTCGGCCATCATATAAACCGAGTTGAAGGATTCCTGCTCAACCTCGTTACCTTCGCGGTCGATCACACCTTCTTTACCCAGGTTATCCATCATCGCCTTGGCTACCAGTTCGTTAGCGCGGGACCAGATGTCGATTACCTTGTTGTATTTCTCGCCGTGCGTTACCAGACCGGAAGCAAACTGACTTTCGATCTCTTTAACTTCTGCATCAGCGTTAGCAATGATTGCGGCTTTTTCGTCCGGAATCACAAAGTCGTTCACACCAATAGAAGAACCTGACTTGGTTGCATAACGGAAACCGGTATACATGATCTGGTCAGCAAAGATGACGGTATCCTTCAGACCCACGCGACGGTACGCCGTGTTGATCAGGTTGGAGATCGCCTTTTTCTTCATTGGGCAGTTAACAATTTCAAACGGCAGACCTTTCGGTACGATGCGGAACAGCAGCGCACGGCCAACAGTGGTATCAACCACTTTGGTCTCACGTACTTCGTTGCCGTCTTCATCGAACAGGACTTCGTTGATACGTACTTTCACTTTGGCCTGCAGGTGAGCAGCACCGGTCTGATAAGCGCGTTCAACTTCGTCGATGTCAGCGAAGAACATGCCTTCACCAGCCGCGTTCACACGTTCACGGGTCATCCAGTACAGACCCAGTACCACGTCCTGAGAAGGAACGATGATTGGCTCACCGTTGGCAGGAGACAGTACGTTGTTGGTCGCCATCATCAGCGCACGTGCTTCCAGCTGAGATTCAATAGTCAGCGGCACGTGAACAGCCATCTGGTCACCGTCGAAGTCAGCGTTATAGGCCGCACACACCAGTGGGTGCAACTGGATCGCTTTACCTTCGATCAGCTGAGGTTCGAACGCCTGAATACCCAGACGGTGCAGAGTTGGCGCACGGTTCAGCATCACCGGATGTTCGCGGATTACGTCAGCCAGGATGTCCCATACTTCCGGTGTTTCGCGCTCAACCATTTTCTTCGCAGCTTTAATGGTTGTCGCCAGACCACGGTGCTCCAGCTTGCTGAAGATAAACGGCTTGAACAGTTCCAGAGCCATTTTCTTCGGCAGACCACACTGATGCAGACGCAGCTGTGGACCAACGGTAATTACCGAACGGCCAGAGTAGTCAACACGTTTACCCAGCAGGTTCTGACGGAAACGACCCTGCTTACCTTTGATCATGTCTGCCAGAGATTTCAGCGGACGCTTGTTAGAACCGGTGATCGCACGACCGCGACGACCGTTATCCAGCAGCGCATCCACAGACTCCTGCAGCATACGTTTTTCGTTACGTACGATGATGTCCGGAGCGTTCAGCTCCAGCAGGCGCTTGAGACGGTTGTTACGGTTGATAACACGACGGTACAGATCGTTCAGATCCGAAGTCGCGAAACGGCCACCATCCAGCGGTACCAGTGGACGCAGATCCGGCGGCAGAACCGGCAGAACCTTCATGATCATCCACTTTGGATCATTACCGGACTGATGGAATGCTTCCAGAATCTTCAGACGCTTGGACAGCTTCTTGATTTTGGTTTCAGAGTTAGTCGCCGGAATTTCTTCACGCAGGCGGTTAACTTCATCTTCCAGGTCAATCTGACCGAGCAGGCCTTCGATGGCTTCAGCACCCATCTTGGCTTCAAATTCGTCACCGAACTCTTCGATCGCTTCATAGTATTGTTCGTCGGACAGCAGCTGGCCAACGTCGAGCGTGGTCATGCCAGGCTCAGTTACTACGAATGATTCATAATAAAGAATTCGTTCGATATCACGCAGCGTCATATCCAGCATCAGACCGATACGGGATGGCAGTGATTTCAGGAACCAAATGTGAGCAACCGGGGAAGCCAGCTCAATATGACCCATACGCTCACGACGTACTTTGGCCTGAGTTACTTCAACGCCACACTTCTCACAGATCACACCACGGTGCTTGAGACGCTTGTACTTACCACACAGACATTCGTAGTCTTTGATTGGACCAAAGATACGCGCACAGAACAGACCATCACGCTCTGGCTTGAAGGTACGGTAGTTAATGGTTTCTGGCTTTTTAACTTCACCAAATGACCAGGAACGGATCATTTCCGGCGAAGCGAGTCCGATGCGGATGGCGTCAAACTCGTCAGCGTTGTTCTGGTTACGCAGAAAATTGACTAAGTCTTTCATATATTGCTCCGTTATGGAGTCAGGTTCAGGCGGCAACGGCCACCTGAACACTGCTCATCCGCTTATTCGTTTTCCAGTTCGATGTCGATGCCCAGTGAGCGGATCTCTTTAACCAGTACGTTAAAGGATTCCGGCATACCGGCTTCCATACGGTGGTCACCATCCACGATGTTTTTATACATCTTGGTACGGCCAGCCACGTCATCGGACTTAACAGTAAGCATTTCCTGCAGAGTGTAAGCGGCACCGTATGCTTCCAGTGCCCACACTTCCATCTCACCGAAACGCTGACCACCGAACTGAGCCTTACCACCCAGCGGCTGCTGAGTAACCAGGCTGTAAGAACCGGTAGAACGCGCGTGCATTTTGTCGTCTACCAGGTGGTTCAGTTTCAGCATGTACATGTAACCTACGGTCACAGGACGGTCGAAAGCATCACCGGTACGGCCATCAAACAGCGTCATCTGACCGGAATCCGGCAGATCAGCCAGTCGCAGCATGCGCTTGATCTCTTTCTCTTTAGCACCGTCGAATGCCGGTGTTGCCATTGGCACACCACCACGCAGGTTGTTGCACAGCTCGAGAATCTGAGCGTCGCTGAAGCTGTCGAAGTCTTCAATGCGGCCATCGCCACCGTTGTAGATTTCGTTCAGCAGTTCACGCATACGGGCAATTTCCTGCTGCTCTTTGATCATGCGGTCGATTTTCTCGCCCAGACCCTTGGCAGCCAGACCCAGGTGGATCTCCATGATCTGACCCACGTTCATACGTGACGGTACACCCAGCGGGTTCAGACAGATATCAACCGGTACGCCGTTTTCGTCGTAAGGCATATCTTCGATTGGTTTGATCGCGGAGATAACACCTTTGTTACCGTGACGGCCGGCCATTTTATCACCAGGCTGGATCTTACGTTTGATTGCCAGGTACACCTTAACAATCTTCAGTACGCCAGGCGCCAGGTCATCACCGGTCTGCAGTTTGCGTTTCTTGTCTTCGAACTTGTCGTCCAGCATCTGGCGGCGTTCTTCCAGACCTTTCTCAGCGGCTTCCAGCATCTCTGCCAGAGTCTCGTCCTGAGGCATGATCTTGAACCACTTATCCGTATCGAGAGCATTCAGATACTCTTCGGTCAGGACATCGCCTTTCTTCAGGTCAGGTGCGACGTTTACTACAGCACCCACCAGGTTACGCTGCAGACGCTCGAAGGTTGCGCCTTTAACGATACGCATCTCTTCGTTCAGATCTTTGCGGACTTCGTCCAGCTGCATCTGTTCGATTTCCAGTGCACGGGCATCTTTCTCAACGCCGTCACGGGTAAATACCTGTACGTCGATAACGGTACCGGTTGTGCCGGTCTTAACGCGCAGAGAGGTATCTTTAACGTCAGATGCTTTCTCACCGAAGATCGCACGCAGCAGTTTTTCTTCCGGCGTCAGCTGGGTTTCACCCTTAGGTGTCACCTTACCAACCAGAATGTCACCGGCTTTAACTTCTGCACCGATGTAAACAATACCGGACTCATCCAGTTTGCTCAGAGCTGCTTCACCCACGTTTGGAATATCGGAGGTGATTTCTTCTGCACCCAGCTTGGTATCACGCGCCACACAGGTCAGTTCCTGAATGTGGATCGTGGTCAGGCGGTCTTCCTGAGAAACACGCTCAGACAGCAGGATGGAGTCTTCGTAGTTGAAACCGTTCCACGGCATGAAGGCGATACGGAAGTTCTGACCCAGAGCCAGCTCACCCAGATCCACAGAAGGACCATCAGCCATCACATCGCCACGCTCTACCACGTCACCAGCTTTCACCAGCGGACGCTGGTTGATGCAGGTGTTCTGGTTAGAACGGGTGTATTTGGTCAGGTTGTAGATGTCCACACCAGCTTCGCCAGCCATGGTTTCATCGTCGTTAACCTTAACAACCACACGGGATGCATCAACAGAGTCGATCACACCACCACGCTTGGCGACCACACACACACCGGAGTCCTGTGCAACCGCACGCTCCATACCGGTACCCACCAGAGGCTTCTCTGATTTCAGGGTCGGTACTGCCTGACGCTGCATGTTGGAACCCATCAATGCACGGTTCGCGTCATCGTGTTCCAGGAACGGAATCAGCGATGCTGCGATCGAGATCACCTGCTGTGGTGATACGTCCATCAGGGTTACGTTGTCAGGGGACATCATGGTGGTGTCGTTCTGATGACGTACAGAAATCAGATCGCCCAGCAGTTTGCCGTTTTCGTCAGTTGGTACAGATGCCTGTGCAATAACGTAATCGGATTCTTCAATCGCGGATACGTAGAAAATCTCGTCAGTCACTACACCGTCGACAACTTTGCGGTACGGCGTTTCCAGGAAGCCGTACTCGTTGGTACGTGCATAGCTGGACAGTGAGTTGATCAGACCAATGTTCGGACCTTCAGGCGTTTCAATCGGACATACACGACCATAGTGAGTGTTGTGTACGTCACGCACTTCGAAGCCTGCGCGTTCACGGGTCAGACCGCCCGGTCCAAGAGCAGAAATACGACGCTTGTGAGTTACCTCAGACAGCGGGTTGTTCTGGTCCATAAACTGAGACAGCTGGGAAGAGCCGAAGAATTCTTTAACGGCTGCAGCAACTGGCTTGGCGTTGATCAGATCCTGTGGCATCAGACCTTCGGATTCGGCCATGGACAGACGCTCGCGAACGGCGCGTTCAACACGGACCAGACCCACACGGAACTGGTTTTCAGCCATTTCACCAACGGAACGGATACGACGGTTACCCAGGTGGTCGATGTCGTCGACAACGCCCTGACCGTTACGGATAGAGATCAGAGTCTTCATCACTTCGATGATGTCTTCTTTATTCAGAGTACCCGCACCTGTGATTTCTTCACGACCGATGCGACGGTTGAACTTCATACGGCCCACAGCAGACAGGTCGTAGCGTTCATCAGTGAAGAACAGGTTTTCGAACAGCGCTTCTGCACTTTCTTTGGTTGGCGGCTCGCCAGGACGCATCATGCGATAGATTTCTACCAGAGCTTCCAGCTGGTTGCTGGTTGGGTCTGCACGCAGCGTGTCAGACATGAACGGACCACAGTCCAGCTCATTGGTATAAATGGTTTCGAATTCTTTGATGCCGGCTTCTTCGACTTTACCAATCAGTTCAGCAGTCAGTTCAGAGTTCGCCTGAGCAATCAGTTCGCCGGTACGGCTGTCGATCAGATCGCGTGCCAGTGCCTTGCCCAGCAGGTATTCGCCCGGAACCGGAAGTTCTTCAACGCCAGCTTTTTCCAGCTGACGGATATGACGGGCTGTAATACGGCGGGTTGCTTCAACAATGACGTTGCCTTCGTTATCTTTGATATCGAATGCAGCAGTCTCACCACGCAGACGTGACGGGATCAGCTTCAGCATCGCACCTTCGTCAGTCAGACGATAAGTGTCGTTCTCGAAGAATGTAGCAACGATTTCTTCAGTGCTGTAACCCAGTGCACGCAGCAGAATAGAAGCTGGCAGCTTACGGCGACGGTCGATACGGACGAAAACCATATCTTTAGGGTCGAACTCGAAGTCCAGCCAGGAGCCACGGTAAGGGATAACACGGGCATTATAAAGCAGCTTGCCTGAGCTGTGAGTTTTACCTTTGTCGTGATCGAAGAACACACCCGGTGAACGGTGCAGCTGAGATACGATCACACGTTCGGTACCGTTAACAATAAAGGTACCGTTGTCTGTCATGAGCGGCATTTCGCCCATGTAGACTTCCTGTTCTTTAATATCTTTGATGGCTTTGGTGGAAGATTCTTTGTCATAAATAATCAGACGAACCTTCACACGCAGTGGCGCTGCGTAGGTTACACCGCGCAGCATACATTCCTTCTCATCGAAGGAAGGGGTACCGAGGCGATAGCTCACGTACTCCAGTGCCGCATTCCCGGAATAACTCACAATAGGAAAGACAGATTTAAAAGCTGCATGAAGACCAATGTCGAGGCGATCTTCTGTGTTTGACCCTTCCTGCAGGAACTTGCGGTAAGAGTCGACTTGAATGGCCAACAGGTATGGCACATCCATTACGTTCGGTAGTTTACCGAAATCCTTACGGACACGTTTTTTCTCAGTATATGAGTAAGCCATCAGTTATCCCCGGACTGTTTCCTTGATTGGGCGTTGTACCCCTGGCTCAAGGATTTGCCTTGCATTAAATCCCGGCAAGAATCTTGCCAGTTTGATCACGAATTCCATAACGTGAAAAAGGCTGACGGGAAAACCCGTCAGCCGATCGCTGCAATCAGACCCCTGACGCAGCGGTAATCGTATTCAGAGAATAACGATTACTTGATTTCAACCACAGCGCCTGCTGCTTCCAGTGCTTCTTTAGCCGCATCTGCGTCTTCTTTAGAAACACCTTCTTTGATTGCTGCTGGAGCGCTTTCAACCATTGCTTTGGCTTCTTTCAGGCCCAGACCAGTCAGTTCACGTACTGCTTTAATTACGTTAACTTTCTTGTCGCCAACTGCAGACAGAACTACGTCGAATTCAGTCTGAGCTTCAGCAGCACCAGCGTCGCCGCCAGCTGCAGGACCAGCAACTACAGCTGCAGCTGCAGATACGCCGAATTTTTCTTCCATCGCAGAAACCAGTTCTACAACGTCCATTACAGACATTTCAGCGATAGCGTTGATGATATCTTCTTTTGTCAGAGACATGAGACTTTCCTGAATTTTGGGGCTTACGCCCGTTACAATCTTTTAGAAAAAGCGGCTTAAAAATTAAGCAGCTTCCTGTTCTTTTTGGTCGCGAAGCGCAGCAAGGGTACGTACCAGCTTGCCTGCAGCTGCTTCTTTCATGACGCTCATCAGTTTCGCGATTGCTTCGTCGTAAGTTGGCAGTGTTGCCAGCATATCAACGGAAACCACGGCACCTGCGAATGCACCGGTTTTGATCTCGAACTTTTCGTTCTCTTTAGCGAACTTCTTGAAGATACGGGCAGCCGCACCTGGATGTTCTTTAGAGAAAGCGATCAGAGTCGGACCAACCAGAGCGTCGTTCAGACACTCATATTCGGTACCTTCAACCGCGCGACGAGCCAGAGTGTTACGGACAACTTTCATCCATACACCAGCTTCGCGGGCTTCTTTACGCAGAGCGGTCATGGCGCCTACTGTTACGCCGCGGGAATCCGCAACAACAGCAGACAGAGCACCTTGAGCTGCTTCCTGGACTTCGGCGACAATCGCCTTCTTATCTTCGAGTCCTAAGGCCACGATTAACTCCTAACAAGTTAAGTTGGGCTCCAAAGAGCCAGTCTCGGTGTGACAATTCAGAATTCTGAAGGGGCCACACACCATCTACGCAGGAAATATTAAGTAAAACGCGCCGGGGGCACTTTTACTCCTGCGGTCTTTGACAGCTGCTGCCGGGACAACTTTCTCCGGCAACAACCCCAAAGATCGTACGTTGATCAATACCCGGATTAAGCGTCCAGAGTAGTGTGATCAACAACCAGACCAGGACCCATAGTGGTAGACAGGGTCACTTTCTTCATATAAACGCCTTTGGCGGAAGAAGGTTTGGCTTTTTTCAGGTCTGCCAGCAGAGCTGTCAGGTTTTCTTTCAGAGCTTCAGCACTGAAGTCCACTTTACCGATGGTAGTGTGGATAATACCGTTCTTGTCGTTACGGTAACGAACCTGACCTGCTTTAGCATTTTTAACAGCGGTAGCAACATCCGGAGTCACAGTACCCACTTTCGGGTTTGGCATCAGACCACGTGGACCCAGAACCTGACCCAGTTGACCAACAACGCGCATTGCATCCGGAGAAGCAATCACTACGTCGAAGTTCAGGTCGCCGCCTTTGATTTTCTCTGCCAGATCTTCCATACCCACTTCATCAGCGCCGGCTTCTTTAGCTACGTCAGCGTTAGCGCCCTGAGTGAACACAGCAACGCGCATAGTTTTACCGGTACCGTTTGGCAGTACAGTTGAGCTACGTACGTTCTGGTCAGATTTACGAGCGTCGATGCCGAGGTTTACAGCAACATCAACAGACTCTTTGAATTTAACAGTAGACAGTTCGCCCAGCAGAGCCGCTGCTTCTTCAACAGTGTAAACTTTGCCTGCATCTACTTTTTCAGCAATCGCCTTCTGGCGCTTAGTCAGCTTAGCCATTACTCAACTCCTTCCACATTCAGACCCATAGCGCGGGCAGAACCAGCGATAGTACGAACAGCTGCGTCCATATCAGCAGCAGTCAGGTCAGGAGCTTTTGCAGTTGCAATCTCTTCCAGCTGAGCACGGGTAACAGTACCCACTTTCTCAGTGTTTGGACGAGAAGAACCAGAAGTAATACCAGCCGCTTTCTTCAGCAGGAAGGAAGCTGGCGGAGTTTTCATTTCGAAAGTGAAAGAACGGTCACTGTATGCAGTAATAACAACTGGTACAGGCGCGCCTGCTTCCAGGTGTTGAGTCTGAGCATTGAACGCCTTACAGAATTCCATGATGTTCAGACCTTTCTGACCCAGAGCCGGACCAACCGGAGGACTTGGGTTTGCTTTACCAGCTCCAACCTGAAGCTTGATATAGCCTTCTACTTTCTTAGCCATAATATTTCTCCAAATGGGTATTAGCACTGAAGCCGGCGTACCGGCTTCAGCTCCCCGATCACTTATCCGGCGAAGGATGAGTAATCATTTAAAACGTACTTATCCGGCTTTTTCGACCTGGGTAAATTCCAGTTCAACCGGTGTAGCACGACCAAAAATTGTTACCGCAACCTGCAGACGGGACTTCTCATAATCAACGCCTTCAACGACGCCATTAAAGTCTGCAAACGGACCATCCGTAACACGAACCACTTCACCTGGCTCATAGATGGTTTTATGAGTCGGACGCTCAGCACCGTCAGCAACACGCTGCAGGATTGCATCCGCTTCTTTATCAGAGATAGGAGCAGGCTTATCAGCGGTACCACCAATAAAGCCCATAACGCGCGGCGTCTGCTTAACCAGATGCCAGCTCTCGTCGTTCATATCCATCTGCACCAGCACATAACCCGGATAGAACTTACGCTCACTCTTACGTTTCTTGCCGTCACGCACTTCCACAACTTCTTCAGTCGGGACCAGTACATCACCAAAGAATTCCTGCATGTTATGCAGTTCAATACGCTCTTTCAGCGCAGACTGAACACGCTTTTCATAACCGGAATAGGCGTGTACCACATACCAACGCATAGCCATTGATCGCTCCTCAGCCTACCAGCATAGAAATGAGCCAGCCGAACAAAGAGTCCAGCCCCCACAGAATCAGCGCCATCAGAAAGACGACAGCCACGACAATCAGCGTGGTCTGTTGAGTTTCCTGACGGGTTGGCCATACCACCTTACGGCGTTCAATGTTGGCCTCTTTCAGCAGCTGCAGGAAAGACTTGCCCTGAGCAGTTGTTGCAGCAACACCAAGACCGGCAGCCATCAGAACAACAACAGCAATCACACGGTAAAGCAGTGGAAAGTCGTCGGCATAAACTACATTTCCGGCAACAGCAGCGGCAATAAAGACCACAGCGAACAGCCACTTAACGACATCTAACGGTGATTTACTTGCTTTACTTTCGGTACTCATCACATTTCCCTGAAGCCAAAAATGGCAGCCGAAGCTGCCATTCAGGTATTTGGCAGGCCAGGAGGGACTCGAACCCCCAACACCCGGTTTTGGAGACCGGTGCTCTACCAATTGAACTACTGGCCTATAGACACTCAATTAGGGCCGCGTAAGTTACACGACCCTGACCGAATAATCAAGCCTTAAAGGTTGATTATTCGATAATTTTAGCTACAACACCTGCACCAACAGTACGGCCACCTTCACGGATCGCGAAGCGCAGACCTTCATCCATCGCGATTGGCGCGATCAGAGTAACAGTCAGCTGTACGTTGTCGCCTGGCATTACCATCTCAACGCCTTCTGGCAGCTCAACAGCGCCAGTTACGTCAGTGGTACGGAAGTAGAACTGTGGACGGTAACCTTTGAAGAATGGTGTGTGACGACCACCTTCATCTTTACCCAGTACGTATACTTCAGACTGGAACTTGGTGTGTGGAGTGATAGAACCTGGCTTCGCCAGTACCTGACCACGTTCCACTTCGTCACGTTTGGTACCACGCAGCAGTACACCTACGTTCTCACCTGCACGGCCTTCGTCCAGGATCTTACGGAACATCTCAACACCAGTACAGGTAGTCTTGGTGGTTTCTTTAATACCGATGATTTCGATTTCTTCACCAGTTTTAACGATACCGCGCTCAACACGACCGGTAACAACGGTACCACGACCCTGAATAGAGAATACGTCTTCGATAGGCATAATGAATGCACCGTCGATTGCACGCTCTGGTTCTGGGATGTATTCGTCCAGAGTTTCTACCAGCTTCTTAACAGCGGTAGTACCCATTTCGTTGTCGTCCTGGCCGTTCAGAGCCATCAGAGCAGAACCTGGGATGATTGGAGTGTCGTCACCTGGGAAGTCGTATTCAGACAGCAGGTCACGCAGTTCCATTTCAACCAGTTCCAGCATCTCTGCGTATTCTTCAGAATCTGCACCACCGCAGTCTTCAGCCAGCAGGTCTGCTTTGTTCAGGAATACTACGATGTAAGGTACACCAACCTGACGGGACAGCAGGATGTGTTCACGGGTCTGAGGCATTGGGCCGTCAGTAGAACCACATACCAGGATCGCGCCGTCCATCTGTGCAGCACCGGTGATCATGTTTTTAACATAGTCAGCGTGTCCCGGGCAGTCTACGTGTGCGTAGTGACGGCTTGGGGATTCGTACTCAACGTGAGAAGTTGAGATGGTGATACCACGCTCACGCTCTTCTGGTGCGTTGTCGATACCGTCAAACGCTACCGCTGCGCCGCCCCATACTTCTGCACATACGCGGGTCAGTGCCGCAGTCAGAGTGGTTTTACCGTGGTCAACGTGACCGATAGTACCCACGTTTACGTGGGGTTTGGAACGTTCAAACGTTTCCTTTGCCA
>MDSZ01079505.1_pt1 | contig 16558 bp, 13 predicted proteins | sample 811201 | NCBI WGS metagenome assembly MDSZ01 (sample SAMN05326647, study PRJNA326480) | marine metagenome | isolation source: seawater | place: Indian Ocean: North | collected 2010
CGGAGAAAGAAGAAAACGAGAAAGAGAAAGATCGGCAGTCGCGGTGGTTGTTGGTGGTGTTCTCGTTGCACTTTTCGTCGTCGTCGTCGTCGTCGTCGTCGTCGTCGTCGTCGGAGAACAAAAAAACGCACCGCAGCATGGAGAGAAAAGTCCAGTGTGTTGTTGTGTGTCTAAGGAAAGAGGAGGTATTATATAGAAAAAGCGCTTTTAAAAAATGAGGGAGAAAAAAAGGTGTCAAAAGCTCTCCCTCTCTCTCTTTCCAAAATTTTCGTCTTCGTCTGGTGAAGAAGAAAACAGAGACAAAGGCTTGTTGTTCTTTTAGGGTTTAAGGTTTTCGTTTCGATGTGGAAGAAGAGGAAAAAAAAAATCCATTTTTTTGTGTGTCTTTCAAAAGGGAGAAGGCGGCACCAATCTCGTGTTTTTGTTTTGCTCTCCATTGCGACGAACCACAAACGACTTTGACGACGACTTTGACGCGACGACTTTGTTGAGGAGGCTTCTCGACGAAGAAGAGACCTCGCTTAAGCCCCACCTCTTCCCTTCTTCCCCGGGATGGAGGAGGACGACGCGGCGAAGAGTGAGTGAGAGAGGAGAACGCCACCGACTTTGACACATGCCGGCGCTTCGCGCGTTCGGCCGCGCTTGGCTCATCGCGTCGGACGATTTAGTCGTCCCGTCGTTTCTCCTGTCGATTTTACACGTGTTGTGGTTGTGCATACTCGCGAGCGTGTTCGCGAAGTCGGACGGAGAAAAGTTGAGAGACGCGTGCGGAAACGTCGGGAAGAAAGCGTTGGAGTGGCTGTTCGTCTCTTTGTCCCTGTTCTTCGTGTCCGCGATCGTTGAGTTTTTTATTTGTTTCGAGAGCTCGAAAGGGAAGATATTGGAACCGAACGCGAGGAGGAGAACGAAACCGCTGTTGATTGTACACGCGATCGTGTTAGTGGCGGTGGTTGGAACGATGGGGTATGGAGTCGTTCTGATGAACGAACAAGGCGGAAAGGAGTGTTACGAGATGGAAGGGGTGAAGAATTTGGTATTGACGGTTATCGTCGGGAACTTTATCGTCGTCGGGTTGACGGCGTTTGGCGTGTTTACCATGTTTTCCGCGTTCGCACATTTGGATCCCGAGGAGAAATGGCAGAGGATATTTTCCATCGTCGGGTGTTTGATGTGCATGGGGAGAGGTGGAAATTCGACGTCTTCCAGCGGTTTTCGAAAAGATCCAGCTGAGGATTTAGAGATCGATAAAACGACGAGAGAACGAGGAGAGGGGAGAGGGGGTGGAATGGGCGCCATTGCGGATTGTTTTAGCGAAATTTTCCAAGGCGCGGATTTAGTCCCGAGCGATATTAGCGCTGGTCTTGCGCTTTTAGCGATACAAGACCGACGGATGCTCAAGAAGGCGCCGAAAGGGATTCTGTTGAAGCCGAGCAAGGCCTCGGCAACCACTGCTCCCCCGTTCGCGGTGAATGAAGGAGAAGACCCAGAACGTGGTCAAATGGAAGCATCGTTGTTGATCACCAACGAGTCTCCTCGAAGTGCCGCGTCTTCTTCTGTGTTTTCTGAACGAGAAACGACGACAACGACGGCGTCATGTGACGTTCCAATAACATCTTCTGGAGAGTTGCTCTCGAAGACGCTCGAAGACATGGCGCATTATGCGAGATGGTCGTTAGCCGCGTACGGTTGGACGTTATACGCGTGGGCGCACCCATCGAAAGGATTTAAGATGGCGTTTTCGTTCAAAGGCATGAGTCGCGTGTGCTGCGGGGCGTATTATAGGAAACAAAAGAAGAGAAAAAATAGTGGTGGTAGTGGTGGTGGCAGGAGTAATAGTAATAGTAATAGTAATAGTAGCGGAGAAATCGTCGTAGACGTGAAAGAAGATATCGAAGAAGACGAGGAAGCCGAGAAGGAACGTTTGTATAACTCCCGGCAAGACGTGACGCTCGATCGTGCCGCGTTAAAAGCATGCGCTGGAATCTCTTCGCGGGACATCTTCTACATCTCCACGGAGGAAGGCGTAGGTAAAGCGCCATACTTCATCGCTCGAGACGTGAAGAAACGCTCGGTCGTTTTATCCATTCGCGGAACGCTTTCCATCGCTGATTGCGTCACAGATGCCATGTATAAGCCAACGGAGTTGGATATAAACTTGCTCGGTAAAGATATCGCAAAGAAAAAATTCAGCGGCTCGCAATTGCACTGCCACAAAGGCATCGCCGTAGTCTCGGACTTTATTTTTAACGATTTAAACAGACATCGCATTTTGGACCAGGTCATTCTCGGCAAAGAAGGCACGGCAGAAGGAGATTCGATTCCGTTAGAAGTTCTCGCGGAATGCCGCGGTTGGCGATTAGTGCTCACGGGACACTCGCTCGGCGGTGCGACGGCGTCCGTCGTGGCGCTCTTTCTTCGCGAGAAGTTCCCGACTCTGAAAGTCGTCGCCATAGAGCCTCCGGGAGGATTACTCGGCGCTGAACTCGCGAAAGAAACTGAAAAGTTTTGCACTTCTTCTGTCCACGGACTCGATGCTATCACTCGCTTATCCGGTCCAACCTTGTTAAAGCTTCGATCGGAAGTCATCAATGCGTTGGTAAGGTGTAAACTGAGCAAGTTTCAACTGATTCGAAAACTCACGACTTCGCGAACCGCGCTCGTTGAATCCGACGTTTTCAACGAGGACGATACAAACGCCACCTTACCTTCCGAAGCGACGAGTTTACTTCAAAGTTTCAATGCTTTTTCCGAACGGCAAATCTTGTCAGATCCAAACATGGCGGCGCCGCTGTACCCGCCCGGCGAATTGTTGTACCTCCGAAAAGTCAAACGCCCTCGAAAGGAGCCGTCGTCTTCATCGGGTAACCGACGACATTTGACCAAAACAGTCCGACGTTTAAACTACGAGATTTGGAAAATCGAAGCGAAAGACCTAATGGACCGCGGTTTCTTAGTTGGACCGTCTTTTTTCATCGATCATTTCCCGGACACCGTGGCGGCGGTTCTCGGCGATTTAGCCGCCTCCTTCGGCGAAGCCGACGACGAAAAAGAAGAAGAAGAAGACGCGCGCCTCCTCGACGATTGGAAGACTCGAAGGAGTGAGTTCGCGAAGAGAATGAGTTTGCCCAAATCCGACAGCAAACAGAACGTCGCGAGCGATTTAGACCATCTCGTCGATGATTTTGCGTCGTCGTAGAGAGAAGAAAGAAGAAAAAGAGATCTCGTTTTAGTACCACGTAGATAGTAGTAGCACATCAAGCAAAAGTTTGTTTTTGTCGTTGCTTTTTTTGTTTTTTGTTTTTTCGTCTCCTCTTGGCAGAAAAAAAAACCACCGACGTGTCAAGTCACACTTTTCCTTCTTTCGAAGGCAAGGCGCTTAAAATACTAAAAAAATTCACTCCTACTCCTCGCGACACACTTGAACAACACAAGGGAAACCCATCATCGTCACACAAAAGGAGACGAAGAAGGCTCTCTTTCTTTCTTTCGAGTGAAAAAGCTCTCGCTCGCAAAACGCGCAAAGACTACTCTTCTTTGCGTAGTCGCGGAGAACAACCTCTTCCGCGTCGTCGTCGTCGTCGTCGTTTACGTCGTCTGGGGGTTTTTTGGGACGCGAAGAAGCGAAAAAGTAGACGTTTTCGTCGAGCGCATTCGTCGTCGTCGTCGTCGTCGTCGTTTACGTCGCTCTTTGTTTTTGAGACGTGTCACATCAATTCTTGAGGAAAAGGGAAATCCCTACGCCTCCGACGCCTCCAATAATAAAGAAAGGAATGAGCGCGACACGCTTCCTCGGGAAGTGCGGCAAACGAGCCGCGCAACACCACCACCACCACCAAGGGTTCAACCATTTTACGCTGCTTTGCGCGGGTGCCAGAACCTCTGGAATCGTTTCCACGTCGAGCAACAGATCGTATCACAAAAACGTCGTCGACCACTACGAAAAACCGAGAAATGTCGGTGCTTTCGATAAGAAGGATGCGAATGTCGGCACGGGATTAGTCGGCGCGCCGGCGTGCGGCGACGTGATGAAACTCCAAATCAGAGTAGACGATGACGGGAACATCACGGATTCGTGTTTCAAAACGTTCGGGTGTGGGAGTGCGATTGCATCTTCCTCGGTCGCCACGGAGTGGGTGAAAGGACAACACGTCGACGAAGCGACGCAGATTAAAAACAGCGAAATCGCGAATCACTTGAACTTGCCGCCGGTGAAGTTGCATTGTTCCATGTTAGCTGAAGACGCGATTAAAGCGGCGGTGAAGGACGTGAAGGACAAGCAGGCGAAAGCGAAGGAGGCGGCGGCTGGGAAGTAAAATAGCCAACCAAACCTTTTGCGTCCTCGTCGTCGTTTCTGTCGTTGTTGTTGTTGTTAGAGAGACATTGTAAAACGTAACTACTACGGTACCTACCACATACCAAAACTCGTCATCGTCATTGTAAAAAAGCGGTCACCGCATGTCCACCGTCTGGTGTTCTCTTTGTTTTCCTGGGCGTAGACGAGCGAGTAGCTTTCGAGCGAACTCTTTCCGATTCGCCTCGACGTCGTCTTCTCGACGACACGCGACGAGAACGCCGTCTTCCATCGCTCTCACATCATCGGCATCATCATCGTCGTCGTCGTCGCCGTCGCCAAAAACAAAATGCATTTCTTCCGCGCGACAAAAAAAGCCGAGCGCTGCGGCTATTCTTGTCGTGTCCGATTTGGATGGCACCATGGTCGGTGACGACCAATCGACGTCAGAGTTTCGCGCGTTTTGGGAAGACAAAGAAGAGATCTTTTGCGAAAGTAAACTCGTGTACAGCACCGGTCGATCGTTGGAATCGTTTCGAGCGTTACTCGAGGAGAAACGGAAGGTTCTGGTGGAACCGGAGATGTTGATTTGCGCCGTCGGGACGAAAGTGTACGCGAAGAACAAAAAGTGTACCACCAGCGGCGAGGAAAAGAAATGGATCGAAGACAAAGAATGGACTGAACAATTAGAGGTCGGATGGGACGAAGAAACAGTCAGAGCTGGATGCACGAACGCCATTCGAATGTGCGGAGAAGACTCGGCGCATTTCCGACCAGAGGAGGAACAGAACGCGCACAAAATAACGTGCGGGTTGAAGGATGAAAAGGTAACCGCGTTTGTGGAAGAGTTGGACAAATATTTGAGAGAAAAGAACGTGAAGGCGAAAATAATCAGTTCCGGCACGGGTGGATGGAAGTACGTGGATTGCGTGTCGAATCAAGCCGGAAAATTGGAAAGCTTAGAGTTTGTGAGAAAGAAGTTAGGCTTCGAGGTGGAGCGAACGGTTGCGTGCGGAGATAGCGGGAACGATACATTGATGCTTTCGGGAAGGAATTTAGCGATAGTTGTGGGGAACGCGCAGGAGGATTTAGTGAGGTGGGCGGAAAAGGCTATTTTAGAAGAAGAAGAAGAAGAAGAAGAAATACAAGGGGAAGAAGGGAGAAGCACGAAGAATCGAGTGGTCATGGCAAAAGCTTTCGAGGCGAGAGGAATTGTAGAAGGCATACGCGCGCATTTTTATTCATAATCATCCGCATCGCAATCACCATCGTTGTTAGCTAATATCATATGCCTAATCTCTGGAATATTACGCGGGATCATTTCGACTGTTGATCGTAACTCTTCCATGTCGTTCGCGCATGAGACAACCGTAACTTTAAACACGTTCTCTCCGCTCCTTCTTTGTATGAAGTAGACCGCATTTTGACCAAAGTTCCGACCTATTTCCAGTACGAGGTGTTCTATACTAATCCTACTCTTTGTCTCGCCACCAATGAAAGGTATAAAGTAGCCGCGCTCGGTCCATTCCATGCTGCCGAAATCAGGGTTATTAGAGTCGTATTCTGAAGTCATCGAGCGACCGAGTTGAACGGGCGAAAACGCCTCCATGAGCTTGCGTTTGAGCGCTTTATTTGCCTTTGCGTTTGCTACAATAGACGTTCGCATCGAGTGCGGATTATCAGCGGTGATTATCCAACCTTCTACTTCCATGTTATTGCTAATTATATAGTTGTTGTTGCTATTTATTTTGTCATCAACATCATTGTTATCTTTGTCTGTGCTTCTTGTAAGAATCGTCACGTTTTCTCCACTTTCATCTAATGAGAAGGCGATAAGCGCGTTGGCATACGCATCTGCCAATCCGTGAATGCTCTTTACGCATTCTTTCGGCATCATTAGCCTTTCCGGCGCAATGAGACCCGCGTATTCGATTTCGTCGTACGCCAAAGCTCTCTCTCTTCCTATTTTTGATACTTCTTTTAATCTATTTTCGTCAATGTTCGTGATGAAATTCGCGAGCGCTTCAATAGTTTCGTTGTCGTAGTCGAACGAAAAGACTCCTTCGTTTTCCACGAGAAGTTCACTCGATCCAACTTTGCCTCCAGAACACACCAAACTTGGCGCTCCGAACGCCGCCGCTTCGATAACAGTCATGCCGTACGCATCTTTTCGACACGGGTGCACATTCAGTTTCGTTCTCGAATAAATCTTACCGAGCTGTTTCGCGTTTAAGAAGGACTCTATGCACAACTCAGAAGCGTTGGGTATATTTTTCGTCGCCTCTCGAAACCGCTTTTTCAACCCTTCGGCAAACTCTGATGTAGCAGGAGCGACGAGAATTGGAATCAACGCATCATCATTGTCGTCGTTGGCGCCATCACCACCATCACCACTAAAAAAAGCGTTACGTTTGGCGAGTTCCTCGACGAGCTCAACGAACCGTTCCGGTTCCTTCTCTTTACTCAACCGAACGACGCATGTCAAAGCGTTTCGTTTCTTTTTTTCGCGCGCAGTACTAACGAGTGGTTGTTCTTGAGCGAGAGCATTGGTGGCATCTTTCAAAACGTCTTCGCGCAAAGGCGGGTGAATCACTTCCACGGCGACCGCTTCTTCTCCGACGTTGAGAAACGTGTCTCTCAAAAACTCCGCGTCGTTGTTGCATAAACAAATAACGCGGGACGCCGCGGAAACCACGCTCTGTTCTAATTCCCGGTGCGATTCGTCGTGTAACGTAAACACGCGGTAAATCAAGCACGTTAAAGGAGGAGGAGGAATCTTGCTCTTCGTCTCTTCATCTTCGTACCGTTTTCGTATTCTTTTATAAAGTTCCAAAGAAGACCAATCCACCCCGAGGACGTGGTTTGCACCAAACGTTACAACGGTTTCCAACTGCTTCTCGGACACGTTCTTCGCGAACTCTTCGTGCGCGCACGTTTTATCTAACCTCCCCCACTTCGATTTCGGCACCGGAACGGATACAACGACGATGGTTCCCCGTTCCTCGTCGCGAACCTCGTCGGGCATGTTTTTCGTCTTCTCTTCTCTCTTTTTGTCGTCGCGTTCGCCGTCGTCGTCATCCTCGATTGGTCTCGCGCACACCACCATCACGTCGTCGTCCCGAAAGCGGTCGCGCAACCCTCTCGCGGTGGACGCCGCTAAAACACCGTTCCCCGAGAACGTCGCGAACGCGTACTCGTAGGAGACGAGCACCACTCGACGACGAACGTGGCCCATTAACTATTATAGTATGTCTTCACCCACGTCGTCCTCCTCTTTCTCTTTGGACAAACAACTGCTTTTTGTATCGTCTCCTTTTGGGAGAGATTTTACCTCCTCCTCCTCCTCCTCCTCCTCCTCAAAAGCACCTTTCTCTCGTCGTCGTCCTTTTTTTGACATCATCCTTTTTTTTTTTTTGTTCTTTTTTTTTTTGTTTGTTTGTTTGTTTGTTCGTTTGTTTTGTGTGTCACGTGTGGCGTCGCTCGTTTTTTGGTGGTCGAGACAAAAGAGCTCGACGCCTCTCGTCCTCTCGATTCTTTGTTGTGTCTCGCGTGCCACCAATTCGGCTTTTCCCCCCCCACCCCCTCGTTTTATATAAAACGTCGGCATCATTTTTTGACTCCAAACAAAAGACGACTTGGAAGAAGACAACCAACCACCATGTCGTCTGCTTTTGCGATGCACGCGAAAACGAGCGCCTTTACCACCGGGGCGGCGCGCGTTTTGTCGTCGTCCAACGCCAGCAGCAACAGGTAACAACTCTCTTCTTTCGGACCAGCGGCTTTGACGATGCGCGCGAAATGATGGAAGATCTCAAAGCGTTTGTTGCACTAATCATTTTCGTCCCCCAATTGCGGAAGGAGAGGCGTTTGGACGGGCCGTTCTCGAGCGCGGTCCGCGCGGCGCGTTTTATTTACTTTTTTTCTCTCTTTCTCTCTCTCTCTCTCTTTCTCTTTCTCTCTCTCTCTCTCTCTCGTCGTCGCGCTCTTTCTGACCGACCTTACGCTCTCTCTTTCTCTCTCATCGCGTGGTCTGTCTCCCTTTGATATTTTTGTATCTCTCCGAACTCGCGAATTAACAGAAGAAGAAGCACCAAAATCCAAAAGCTTACGCGCTCGGAAGCCCTCGCGCAACCGACGGACAAGCAACAATCGGTGTCGGCGATGGCGAACGCGAAAACTGTCGCGGCCATCGTCTTGGGTGGGGGCGCAGGTTCCCGTTTGTACCCGTTGACGAAGACTCGATCGAAGCCAGCCGTGCCTATTGGTGGGTCGTATCGACTCATCGATGTGCCGATGTCCAACTGCATCAACTGCGGGATCAACAAAGTGTACATTTTGACGCAATTTAACAGCGCGTCTTTGAACAGACACTTGGCGAAGACGTATAACTTTGGGAACGGGATCGTCAACGGTGGATCTGGGTTTGTTGAAGTTTTGGCGGCTACGCAAACGCCGAATTCCACAGACTGGTTTAGAGGCACCGCGGATGCCGTCAGACAGTACTCGTGGGTGTACACGGACGTGAAGAATAAAGACGTTGAGGACATCGTAATCTTGTCTGGCGACCACTTGTACCGCATGGACTACATGGACTTTGTCAACCACCACAGAAAAACAAACGCGGACATCACCATCGCGGTGTTGCCATTGGACGGAGAGAGAGCATCGGACTTTGGGTTGATGAAGTGCGATGAAAACTTGAGAATCACGACGTTCTCTGAAAAGCCAGAAGGGGATGCATTAGAAGAAATGAAAGTGGACACGACTTTGCTTGGCCTCAATGAGGCTGAAGCGAAAAAAAAGCCGTTCATTGCCTCGATGGGCATCTACGTCTTCAAGAAATCTGCTTTGGACGAATTCTTGAACAAAAAGTACCCAAATGACAACGATTTCGGTAAAGAGATCATCCCGAATGCCGCTAGAGACGGCTACAACGTCCAAGCGTACCTCTTCAACGATTACTGGGAGGACATTGGAACGATGAGGTCTTTCTTCGACGCGAACATTAACTTGGCGGCGGATGAGCCGGACTTTGAATTTTACGACGCGGATTCCCCCATCTACACTTCGCCAAGATATTTGCCGCCGGCCAAGATTCAAAACTGCAATGTTAAGAACGCCATCATCTCGCACGGTAGCACTCTTTCAGATTGCAAGGTGGAAAATGCCATCATCGGTATCCGATCCAACATTGGTAAAGACGTGGAGATCGAGAACGCCATGGTTATGGGCGCCGATTCCTACGAGTCCGAAGAGCAACGTGCTGCGTTGCTTGCCGAAGGGAAAGTCCCGATCGGTATCGGGGAAGGCACCGTCATCAAGAACGCGATTATCGACAAGAACGCGAGAATTGGTAAGAACTGCAAGATCATTAACGTCAATGGAATCAAAGAAGACCGCGATAAAGAAGGTAAACATCCGACCTACGGATTCGCAGACGAAATTACCATCATCACGGCAGGCTCGACCATTCCGGACGGTACCATCATCTAATAATAAAAAAGAGTTTGAAAACGCAAATATACAATAGAAAGAGAGGGAGAGTAGTGAGTCGAGTGAGAGTCAAGTGATGTAAATACATACGCGCTTTAACAATATACAACAAAATATGTGTTTTATGCTTTCTTTTTTGACGAAAACAAAATTCTTCACACAATTCACTCTTCTTTTATTCCCTCTTACATGTATACGTTACCCGCTCATACCGCGAACTTTTTTGGAGAACCATCATCGTCATCATCGCTCTTCAATCGTCGTGATAGTAGAAGCAGTGCACTATCTCCTTCTGGAAGAAGAAGTTCGTCGTCGCCAAAGTTAATACACACATTTTCTTCATTTGTCGAAACTTCTTCCGGGAAGAAAGTCGTTACGCATTCTTCATCGAGTAGTTTCTCGTGTTGGAGTACCAGCGGTAGTCCGTTTAGACGCGAGGGAGATCAGAGCAAACTCTCAACACGGAAGAAGACGTCGAGAGCAAGAACCCGCGAAAAGAAGATAACGATAGTAACAAACAGCATTAGTTTTGGTTTGCAACAGCCCACGCCGGAAGGCTTGTTCGCAGTGACTGCTCTGACCACTATTTTAATCATGTCCATTGCGAAGGTGAAACAAATATTGAAAACGAACACAATGAACGAAAACAGAAAGAAAGTTGTCATCATCGGGGGCGGCTTCGCGGGCATGCAAGCGGTGTTTGATTTAGCCAAGACGTGTGATGTGACGCTGGTTGATACGAAGGCGTATTTCGAGTACACCCCCGGGGCGCTTTCGGCAATGGTCGGAGGTGGACCTATGCGGAGGTATAAAGGAAGTGAAAATTCAGGAGAGACGATTGGAAGGTTACACCAATCGTACGAGAAGATGTGCGAGAGAGTCGGGGCAAGATTTGCGCACGCAGCGGACGATGGCGTGAAAAGCGTGTGTGAGGAGTACGTTTCTGTGCGAATGGCGGATGAAGGAGTTGACGAGAATAAAAAATTAGAGTACGATTATTTGATTATAGCGACCGGGAGCAATTACGGTGGGGGTCCGTTGGCTATTAAACCAATGGGAGGGACGCCAGGGGAAGGCGCGAAGACTGGGTACGCGAGACAAAAGACATTCCAACGAAACGCCGAACGCATAGTCATGCCTTCTTCTCATTATAATAATCATGATGATGGAAAGACTACTTTAATTGTTGGTGGTGGTGTCGTAGGCGTAGAATTAGCAGCGGATATAGCGTGTATGCGTGCGAAATCATCGTCGTCAAAAGGAACAACGACAACGACGAGTGTTGTTTTAGCGCACGATAAAAATAGACTTTTGGACACATTGCCGAAATCCGCCTCGGAGTACGTGGAAAATTGGTTCAAGATGAAGAACGTTCGCGTCGAGCTCGGTCAAAGATTTGAAAGAGTAAACGACGATGCTTCCTTGCCATCTTACGTCGGATCTAAAGACAAAACAGTAAAAATTCAAGCGAACGAAACGATCTTTGCGATCGGCTCAAAACCGTCCACCAACTTTCTTTCGTTTGAAAATCCAACCGCTTTGCGTTCGGCCGCAGAAGCGAAAAAGAACGGCGAACAAATCCTCGAAATACCGCTCAGTAAGCTCGGCTTTATTGAACGAGATCCGAAAACTTTACAAGTTATTGGATTTGAAAACATATACGCGGTTGGCGACTGCGCGATGAAACCACCGGGACAATTTTTAGCCTCTTTCGCACACTGGGAAGCCGAATACGTAGCCACAAGAATAAAAAGAGAAGAGAGAGGAAGAAAAAAGACCCAAGTTGAATACTTTCTTCCACCTCGATTTATGGCTATTTCTCTCGGTTCTTGGAACGGTCTATTCCTTTGGGGAAACCTCGTTCTTTGTAAAGGCGTGCTTGCAGCGGTTGTTAAATTCCTCATCGAGGTGTGGTTCTCCAACTTTTTCCCGGCGCCGTACGCGTTTTTGCGCAGGTTGCCTAAATTTGAGTTCGCATCTAAAGAAGAAGAAGAAGAAAAGATTCAAAGTCCTTTTGGGAAGAGTTCGCTCGCGTGAGTGGTAGGAAATTTTGCAAATCATCATTCGCTCTCGCTCGCCGCCGGGCACGTCGTAACAAAAAAGAATCTTTGTGTACATTATTTCTATTACAAAAGCGTTTCGTTTCTCTTCTTTTCGGAATTTTTTCCACAAATTCTTCTTCTCTTGAACACCGCGCATTTGTTTGGTGTCGTATGTATTATTCTTCACGCGAGAACACGACGAAAAAAGAGGGAGAGAGAGAGACGAGAAATAGACGTGGCAACGGAATGACTTGTCGTTGAGAGCGTAAAACAGGACTCGTGACAACACGGAAAGAGGCGCGCGCGACACGCGTGATCGATTAATTGTTTAATTGTCATGCGTTAAATTGGAAGGTGCCCGGAACAAAACTTACATGCGCCTTCAACTGGAGACGGAGGAACTCCCGATCGACGCCGCGGACTTTTGGTTCGCCAAGAACACCCGCGCCTTCCTCACTGCCCAAGCCGAACACTTCAACAACCGCAAGTGCGATTTACCTCTGTACGAAGTCGACGAAGCCAAAAACGAAGTCCGATGTGTAATCAGAACCGAACCGAACACGTATATTCCATCGATTGTCAAAAGAGCATTAGGACTGAAAAAAGGCCAAAGTTTGGAACTCTACGACGAATTGAAGTTTAGCAAGAAGAGTGAATTGGCGCCAAAATTATTCGAGGCAGAATTAGTGAACACGAATAACATCACAAAAGCATCGAAAGTGGGAGGTATTATTCGGTGTAAATCAGTCGGCGTGAAAGCGTGTAGAATGTACATAGATTTAACGATCGAGGTTAAGTTGACTGGAGTTGGGAGACTGGTAGAGTCTATTATAGCGAAGGAAGTGAGATCGATGTATGAAGGGTTTCGACCTTTGGTAGAGAAGTTTGTCCAAGCGAGAAGAGAGCGGCAGATGGAGTTGTCTTTGAGGAACTCGTCTTTGGGGCAAGAGATGATGAAATCGGAAGCGTTGGCGGAAAGAGACGCAGCGCAGTTGATTCAGATGAACACCGTAGACACCCTGCCGAGAAGCGCTTCGAGCAGTTCTACGATGAACGCTGACAAGAAAGATTTTGCTGAAAAGAAGGAGTTGCAAGACGAAACGTTCTCGAACGTGTTTTCGACGAACGATGATTTCGACTTCATGAGCGTGAATTCTGACTTGACTGACTTGGAAATTTTGGAGTCGAGATGGAAAAAGTTAGAAGCGTTCGAGATGGAAACGAGACAGGAACAGGATTTATCCGGGTTCGAGAGTCGTAGCAAGTGTTTACCCTCGTTTTTTGCGTGTTTCTCGAGAGGAAGAAAGAGGAAGAAAAGAGCGTTAGTGATAAACTCGTCGTCATACGTCGAGATGTAACTCTAGTAGCGAACTATTTATTTCTAATTGTACTTTGTATAGCCCTTCACCACGCAACCTTCGATGGAACTTTTAGGAACTCTACCAACATCGAATTGGTTACGCGTTTTGACGTGTAACGATTACAGCACGAACTCTCTGTGTACGGTAGACGCGCATCCTAACGACGCTCTTGTTTCTCATCCGTTGTCGTCGTCATCCTTCTCCTCTATTCTCGCTCGGGCGAGCGCGCGCGCTAGAAATCCTGATCCTTTGTCTCTGCCTCTACTCGTTGTTGTTGCTGCTGCCGCTGCTGATACACTATTGCTATGTCTTTCTTCTATATTTCCCCTTCTTTCTCCGTTTGTTCGCTGCGTCGATAATGTTGTTCTCGCCACCTGCCTCGAGCGAGGCACGATGGGTCGATTCACATTCGTTTTCGATGGGTCTTTCACCACCAACGCGCCAATCTCTCTCGCTTTTAGAAGTTTCCGTCTGAACAATTCTCTCTGTTTTCGTAGTTTAGCTCGCATCTCTTCGCTCATCACGACTTCTTCTTCTTCTTTCTCGTCTTCTTTCTTCTTCCTCTCATCGTCGTCGCTGAAATCAAACGTCTCCTCGATTACCGCTCGACACAGCGGGCACTCGTGCGTCGGTTTCGCTCTCGCTTTCTTATCTTCCTCTGAACCTCTCGGCCAATTTAATTCCTCCATCTCTCTCTCCCACTCTTTTTTCCTCCACGCGTGCCATCGTTTGAAGCACTCGAGGTGAAACGAATGCGCGCATTTTTGTAACCGAACAACCTCCTTCTTTCCTTCATCGTCTTCGCTCCCCCTCCTCCCTCGCGGCGAAGGAAGCGACGACGACGACGACGACGACGACAAGGGAAACGTGCAAAACGCGCACGTCGGCGGCGGCGGCGGCGGCTCCTTCGCCTCGTCCTCGCGCGGTGCCTTCATCCTCCTTTCTCGTCTTACTAAAAGAAATGTGACAAAAAATAATAATAATAATGTGTCAAAAATGAAAATTAAAAACAAAAGTGGCGGACAAAACTTTAACTTTCTACTTAAAACCTCAAAAACAAAAATCACATTACCATTACGTCCTCCCTTGTGGAATCGATCCATCGACCTCTCACACATACACACACACACACACACACACACACAGAGAGAGAGAGAGAGAGAGAGAGATTGGCCGTCTGTGATCGCGACATGACGACGTCTGGGGCGAGTTTTGCCTGGACGCGCGGGACGACGTCTGAGGTGACGTCGAAGAAGGCATCTACACGTGTCGCTTTTGCCGGCGCACTGCAAAACCCGCCGACTTCTTTCTTCTCGGGACGACGTCGAGGACGAGGCGTGAACAATGCCAACAACTACGAGAACAACAGCAATAAGAATAAGAACACGGGTGGGAGAACACAGAGCGGTGCGGTGGTCATTACGAGAGCTCACAAAGCGAACGAAACGACCGCTTCTACGACGGGAACCGGCGGTGGCCACCACCTTACCTCTAAAGAGGATTTATTGAAAGGCAAAACAGAAATGCCGATTATTAAAGGCAACACGGGGATTCTGGAAGATTTAGAAGACTACGTCTCCTCGAAAACGAAAAATCGAAACGTGTACGTGGAAACGTACGGATGTCAAATGAACGCGAACGATAGCGAGGTTATGATGTCGGTGTTGAACGATAACGGATTCACCGAAACAAAGGACATACACGACGCAAACGTGATTTTGATAAACACGTGCGCGATACGAGATAAAGCAGAGGCGAAGATTTGGCAACGATTGGCATATTTTCGAAGTCTTGGGAAACCGAAGAAGAAGGCGGAACGGCCGGTGGTCGGCGTGTTGGGGTGCATGGCGGAAAGATTGAAGATGCAGTTGTTGGAGGCGGATCAGTTGGCGGATATCGTCGCCGGGCCGGATGCATACAGAGATTTACCGAATTTAATCGATACGGTACAAAATACCGGGGACAAATCCATGAATGTTCAGCTATCGGTGGAAGAGACGTACGCGGACGTCATTCCGGTGAGACCGGATGGTACGCACTCGGCCTTTGTGACGATTATGCGGGGGTGCGATAATTGCTGCACGTTTTGCATCGTGCCGTATACGAGAGGCCAAGAACGGTCGAGAGATTTGGCAAGTATTTTATACGAAGTGCGCGTTTTGAGCGAACAAGGTGTGAAGGAAGTGACATTACTCGGGCAAAATGTAAATTCGTACTATGTGGATACGAATAAATCGGAGGACTTTTTAAGTTCTTTGAAGGAAGGGAACATCGTTGGGAACAATTCTATCGAAGCAATTTTAAACATCAACAACGCGAGAGAGGAGTTAAACATGAAAAATTCAGCTGGATTGGCGGGCGAAGATCCAACGAAGTTCAGCGGGTACGCGGCTGGATTTGAATCTCGATACGACGCGAGTCGTAAGAGAGAAGGGAAGGTGCAATTCGCAGAACTGCTCGATCGCGTCGCACAAATTGATCCGGAAATGCGCATTCGTTTCACCTCTCCGCACCCGAAAGATTTCCCAGACGATGTTTTGAACGTCATTCGCGATCGACCGAACGTGTGCAAGTGCTTGCACATGCCTGCGCAAAGTGGCTCGACGGCGACGCTCGAACGCATGCGAAGGGGCTATTCACGAGAGGCGTATTTGGATTTAGTCAATCACGTGAAAAAAGTCATTCCGGACTGCGCGATAACAACCGACATCATATCTGGATTCTGTGGTGAAACCGAGAAAGATCACAAAGATACGGTTTCTCTCATGAATATCGTTGGGTACGAACAGGCGTTCATGTTCGCGTACTCCGAACGAGAAGGCACAGCGGCGGCGAGACACTTGGATGACGATGTCCCGGAAGATGTCAAACAGAATAGATTAGCGGAAGTTATCGAGGCGTTCCGAACGCAGGCGCAAAGGAAGCAAGAGGAAGAGATTGGCTCCGTGCACTGCGTGTTGATTGAAGGACCGTCAAAAAAGAATGAAGATGAATGGACAGGGAAAACGGATTCATCTAAATGGGTTGTTTTTGATAACACGAAAAAATACGGCGAATACAGCGGTCTTGACGAGGACGAAGGCGACACAAAAAACGAGTTGAAAGCTGGCGATTACATCGCAGTTCAAGTGACTGGTTGCTCTACCGGAACACTTTTTGGAAAATGTTTAGGAAGAACAACGCTGATGGCGTTCCAAGCATTACATGGCAGTCAACGCCTACCTCCAAAGAACACGGTCGCAGCTGGCGCTCGGTAAAGTTTTTGTGCGAGAAAAATTATAGCTATACGTGTAGATATATATGAACTAGTTACTTCTCTATGCGAATAAACATTACTCTATATTCCAGCTGTGCGCTAATACTAATACTAA
>MDSZ01117156.1_pt1 | contig 16556 bp, 21 predicted proteins | sample 811201 | NCBI WGS metagenome assembly MDSZ01 (sample SAMN05326647, study PRJNA326480) | marine metagenome | isolation source: seawater | place: Indian Ocean: North | collected 2010
TTAAAAGCTAAGTGTGAACATAGTACGAATGAAATAGAGGGTGATAAGTGGAGTAAACACCACGATAACATCAGAAGTTTAATTCAAGATTTATTAAATGGGTAGAGTATCATTCTCTCAGTATAATATGTGGAGTTCATGTCCACAACAATATAAACTAAATTATATCGATAAGTTAGGTGAAAGTTCAGGTAACATTCACACAATTTTTGGTTCTGCAATGCATGAAACAATCCAACACTTTTTGGATGTTATGTATAACATAACCAAGAAACAAGCGATGGAGATTGATTTAGATATCTTACTCAAAGATAAATTAATTGAAGAGTTTAAAAAAGAAAAAGAAAAACAAGGAGATAGATTACCTTGTACACAAGTAGAGTTAGAAGAATTTTTTGGTGATGGTAGACAGATTCTTAGGTATTTTAAATCTAAATTAGCAAAGTGGTATTCTAAGAAAGGACAGAAGTTAGAGGCAATTGAGTTACCACTTAATGCTGAAATACGACCAAAGGTACACTTCATCGGTTTTATAGATGTTGTAATAAGAAATCTTCACGATAATTCAATTACTATTATTGATTTAAAAACATCTACAAGAGGATGGAATAAGTATCAAAAGAGAGACCAAATTAAGAATGCTCAGATACTTTTATACAAAAAAATATACTCTGAAAAATATAATCTTCCGCTGGACAAGGTTCATGTAGAATTCCAAATACTTAAGCGTAAGATAAAGGAAGATTGGGATTTCCCAATACCTAGAATATCAACACATATTCCAGCAAATGGTAAACCTTCAATCAATAAAGCTTGGAGAGGTTTTATGAACTTTATTGAAACAGTTTTTAATGAAGAAGGTAAACATAAATTGGATGTAGATTATTTTACAAACAAGGGTAAACCATGTGATTGGTGTGAATTTAAACAAAGGGGTTTATGTCCCGCATGGAATTAATACCTGTTTTATATTTATTTATATATTTATATATGAACATAAAATAGGAGAGTTATGGCAAATACAAAACTTACAACAGTAAAAATATTGACAGATGTATATTCTAAATTTAAAAAGATATCATTTGATTCAAATATCACTTTACAAAAATTAGTAAATCGTTCTTTAAACAAATATGTTGAGAACGAAGGTTTCAGAGATGAAATTAACAATTATGAAGAACTACAAATTAGTGGTTCACAATTTTAAAGTACAATGGCTAACGATATCAAAAATCAAGATAATGGCAACACCCAACTAAACGGGCTCCGAAATGATTTCAATGAAAAAGTGGGAAAAATGAAGTTCTTAGGTGCAACACCACGAATGTATTGGAATGATAGGAGAAGATTTAGAACAATTTAAATAATTTAAATAAAGGTTACATGGCAAAAAAGAAAATTCTACTGTTATCAGATGACTTAAGAATGACCTCTGGTATCGCAACAGTATCCAAAGAATTTGTGACTGGTACAATGGATAGATTTCATTGGGTTCAATTAGGAGCTGCAATAAAACATCCAGACCAGGGAAAAGAAATTGATTTGGGTGAAGATATGAGGAAGTTAACAGGCATTGATGACGCATCTTTAAAAATCGTGCCTTGGACTGGTTATGGAGATGCAAACATTCTCAGACAGTTAATCATGAGGCATCAACCTGATGCAATTCTACACTTTACAGACCCAAGATATTGGAGATGGTTATATGAAATAGAGGCGGAAGTTAGAGAAAACATTCCGATTCTTTTTTATCATATTTGGGATGATTTACCAGACCCCGATTACAATAGAGATTACTACGAAAGTTGTGATTGGTTAGGATGTATCTCAAGACAAACTTATGGTATCGTAAGTAGAGTTGGTAAAATAGATACAGGTACTAACATTCCACTCGAAGATTGGCAAGTAGATTATGTACCACATGGTATTAATTCAAATATTTACAAACCAGTTGAAGTTCCAAAGGAGTTTAAAGATAGATTAACTTTAAATGAAGATTTTGAATTCATTGCATTTTGGATGAATAGAAACATTAGAAGAAAACAACCATCTGATGTTATTTGGGCATTTGAAAAGTTTAGACAAAAATTACCTAAAGATAAACAAGATAAGGTTTGTTTAATAATGCATACAAATCCAATTGACCAAAATGGTACAGATTTAACAAAGGTACAAGAAAAGATTGCACCTGATGCAAAAGTTATATTTTCAACTGAAAGAGTTGACCAAACAAAATTAAATTGGATTTACAATGTTGCTGATGTTACAATTAATATCGCAGGTAACGAAGGATTTGGATTAACAACTGCTGAATCAGTAATGGCAGGAACACCTGCAATTATCAATGTGACTGGTGGATTACAAGACCAACTTGGACTAAGAAAAAAATCAGATGGTAAATTATTTACTGCAGAAGATTACAAGAAAATTGGTTCACTTCATAATTGGAGAGATTGGGAAGATAAAGTAACTCATGGTGAGTGGGTTAAACCTGTATGGAGTAGAGTACAAACAATGACAGGTTCAGTTCCTACACCTTATATTATTGATGATAAAGTAGATGTAGAAGAAGTTGCAGATGCTTTTAAATATTGGTATGATAAAACACCAAAACAAAGAAAAGAAGCTGGATTAAAAGGTAGAGAGGCTTTCTTGGGTGAACTTGGGTTGAACGCAAAGAACCAAAACAAATGTATGGCAGATGGTATTGAAAAGGCAATCAAAAACTTCAAACCAAAACCAAGATATAAACTACATAAATTAAGATAATGAGTAAACCATTTTTATTATTTCAAGGACCCGTTGCCACAAGAAGTGGTTATGGTGACCATTCAAGAGATTTACTTGCATCTCTTTTTAAAATGGACAAGTATGATATTAAAGTTATACCTACTCGATGGGGTAACACACCACAAAATCAACTAAATCCACAAACTGAACTTGGACAAAAGATAATTCAGAATGTTGTTACACAAGTAACTAAACAACCTGATGTGTATATTCAAGTTACAGTTGCAAATGAATTTAGACCAATAGGTAAATATAATATTGGTATTACTGCTGGTGTAGAAACCACTATTGCACCTAAATCTTTTGTAGATGGTTGTAATAGAATGGATTTAATAATTGTTCCAAGTAAATTTACAAAGAACACTTTATTACAAACATCCTATGATGAAAAGGATAAAAGAACAGGTCAACTGATTGCACAACATAAAATTTCAAAACCAATAGAAGTTTTACATGAAGGTGTTGAATTAGAAAAATGGCAGTTACCTAAAAAAGTAGATAAATTTTTAGAAGATTTGGAAACAGATTTTAACTATTTAGTAGTTGGTCATTGGTTACAAGGTGATATAGGACAAGATAGAAAGGATATCGGAATGACAATAAAAACATTCTGTACAGTTTTCAAAGATATACCAAAGAAAGACCAACCAGGTTTAATTCTAAAAACATCAACTGCAGGATTTTCAGTAATGGATAGAGAAAATATATCCAAAAAAATTAGAGATATAACTAAAGAGTTTGGAGATAAGTGTCCTTCAATTTATTTACTGTTTGGTGATTTAAGTGAAAATGAATTGGCAAATCTATATCATCATCCAAAAGTAAAAACAATGTTATCATTTACTAAAGGTGAAGGATATGGAAGGCCACTATGTGAGTTTACACTTACAGGTAAACCTATAATAGTATCCAAATGGAGTGGACATACTGATTTCTTACCAGAAAATAGTACTGTTTATATTGATGGAACACTTACAGAAGTACATCCAAGTGCAGCAAATGATTTCTTACTTAAAGAAGCTAAATGGTTCTCAGTAAATTATTCAGTTGCAGCAGGTAAGATTTTTGATGTATGGAAAAATTACAAATCTCAATTGATTAAATCCGCTAATTTAAAGATTAATACAAGAAAATTCTTTTCTCTAAAAAGAATGGATGAACTATTCTTAGATATTATGGATAGGTATGTAAAGGTTGCTAAAAAAGTGGAATTAAAATTACCAACTATTAATAAACTTTAATGGCAGATATTAACTATTTTTTACAGTATAGAAAAATAATTCAAAATGAGAATCGTGTTGGTAAATCCAATATTAGATTAAGAAACTTATTTAAAATTTCTCAATACAGATATGCAGATGGTAAATCAAAAAACTTAGCAGGTGGAAAAGCTGCATTAGTTTTTTTATTTGGTAAAGTTGGAACTACAATGCATGGTGTTAAGATAAACACAGTTAGACCTGCAGATTTTTTAGCTTTTTTAGGTAAACTAAAACAAAAAGGTAAAACCATAGATGAAGGATTACATTTAGATGAAATGTTAAAAAACTTTGGGAGTACACGAGATGATGATGGTAACGCTGTTTATAAGTTATTAAAAGGTTCACCAAGAGTTTATAGTGGAAATTATAGAACATATGATTTAAATTCAATCACTTATATATCAGAAGTATTTTTTGATAGACCTACTTTAAATCAATACTTTGCACCTGGTCAATCAAGACAAGAAAAGAAAACAATTATAAACGAAGAAATAAGAGAAGATGATATCGATTAGTTATGGAATTACAGTATGTAATGAAATTACAGAAATAGCAGTTTTAGTAGATACTATTAAGGAAAAGTTAAGAGAGAATGATGAGATTGTAATTCAATATGATGAAGATTCAGTAACAGATGTAGTTATGGAATATCTTAACATCATGAAGAATATGCATAAAGATAAAATAAAAATTGTAGGATTTCCTCTAAATAAAGATTTCGCATCTTACAAAAACAATCTTAAATCACATTGTAAAGGTGATTACATATTTCAGATAGATGCAGATGAAGTACCAAATGAATTTTTATTAGATAACTTACACGAAATATTAGAATCAAATGCAGTTGATTTAATCTATTTACCAAGAGTAAATACAGTTGAAGGTTTAACTGATGAACACATTCAAAAATGGAGATGGAATGTAAATGAAAAAGGTTGGGTTAATTGGCCTGATTATCAAACAAGAATTTACAAAAATACTAATGATATAAATTGGATGAATAAAGTTCACGAAAGGATTACAGGTTATGATACTTTTTCTAACTTTCCTGCAGATGAAAACTATTGTTTATATCACCATAAACAAATCAAAAGACAAGAAGAACAAAACGAATTTTACGATACAATATGATTGGAATTATAGGACAGGGATTTGTTGGTAACGCTGTTTATCAGAAGTTCAAAAAATATTATGAAGTACACACATATGATAGAGAAACTGCTTTGTGCAATAGTACAAGAGATTGGGTTTTACATCAACAATATGTATTTCTTTGTTTACCAACTCCTATGAATAAAGATGGAAGTTGTAATGTAGATATTATAGAAAATGAACTAAATGATTTAGATTTATATGCTGATAATCATGAGATTACAAAAACAGTTGTTGTTAAATCTACTGTTCCACCAGGTACAACAGAAAGATGGAATAAGAAATTTGAATCTTTACATATAATTTTTAATCCAGAGTTTTTAACAGAGGCAAATGCTGTATCTGATTATGAAAATCAAGATAGGATTATATTAGGTGGACCAAGACCTAGTTCTACTGAATTAAAAAGATTATTCTCAAAAGTATTTCCAAACGCAAGAATTATAAAAACTAATTCAACTTATGCTGAGATGGTGAAATATACTACAAATGCTTTTTTATCAACAAAAGTATCATTTGCAAATGAGATATACCAAATATGTGATGCGGTTGGTGCGGATTATGACAAGGTTATGGAATACGCAGTATTAGATAAAAGATTAGGAACATCTCACTGGCAAGTTCCAGGTCACGATGGTGATTTTGGATTCGGTGGACATTGTTTCCCAAAAGATTTATCCGCACTACTCCACATTACTGAAAAGTTTGGTACAAAAAATAATGTTCTAAAGGCAACTCAAAAAACTAATGATGAAATCAGAAGAAATAGAGATTGGGAAAAAATGAAAGGAAGAGCTGTAGTATGAAAATAACCTTTGTATATGCATACGAAAACGAAGAGTGGTCAACACCACTATCTCTAGCCAAGGAGTTTGAATCTCAAGGTTGGGAAGTAGAGTTTGTATCCATAGGTTCTAATAAATTACAGAATTGGAATGATGAAGAATTAAAAAAATGGATTGATTCTAAACCTAAAACAGATATTGTTTTGTTTATGGATTGGGGTAGATTTACTTCAACATATTTAGATAAAAAATTAGTAGATGCATTTTGGGTACAAGAGAGTGGAGATGACCCACAAAACTTTGATAGAAACTTTCCTAAATCAGAAAGATTTCACATAACACTATCACCTGATTTAGATTCAGTAGAACAATATAAGGAAAGAGGAATAGATGCATATTGGTGGACACATTTTGCTGATACAAGAGTACAGTTTCCTATCGAAACTGAACCAGAGTTTGTTGCAGTAACAACAAGAGGTAAAGGAAGTTCACCATTTTTAGACCAACTTACATATCATGCAGATGGTTCAGTTGGAAACAAAAACAACATGGGCCCTAAAGAACATACAGAGTTCTTAAACAAAGGAAAGATGGTTGTACAAAATTCAAGATGGGGTGAGATAACTCGTAGAATCTTTGAAGGTATGGCTTGTGGTAAAATGGTTCTATGTGATAAATTAGATAAGAGTAAAGGATTAGATAAATTATTTGAGGATGAAGTTGATATAGTATATTATGATGATATTGTTGATTGTATTTATAAAATGAATCACTATAATGGTAATGATGAAGAAAGAGAAAGAATAGCAGCGAATGGATACAGTAAGGTGATAGAGAATCACACACAAAAACAGAGAGCTGAATTTATAATCAATAAATACAAGGAATACAAGAATGAGAAGATTTGATATAATCAATAGATTGATAAATAAACATAGTTACAAATCTTACTTAGAAGTAGGAACACAAAATCCAGCATCAAACTTTAATAATGTAAATTGTGAAAACAAATTTTGTGTAGAACCAAATCCAACACAATTTGGTGATGGATATGATTGGACAGAACAGATTGATTTTGTAGGTACATCTGATGAATACTTTGAATCAATAAAAGATTCAGATATCGAATATGATATTATTTTTATTGATGGGTTACATCATAACGAACAAGTTCTAAAAGATGTAGAGAACTCATTAAAACACTTGTCAGAGGGTGGTAGTATTGTTTGTCATGATTGTTTACCATCAGAACAAAAACATTCTATAAGAATAGATGAAAATGGAGGTAAAATACCAGATGGAATATGGAATGGAGATGTTTGGAAAGCAATAGCAGAACTAAGAATCAATAGAAGTGATTTAAAGATATGGACAGTAGATGATGATTTTGGTTGTAGTATTATACAACGAGGAGAATCAGAAAAATATGTTCCAAAAGGAGATTGGAATTTGTGGGAATATTATAATGAACACAAATATGTAATGTTAAATGTAGTGGGTACAGACCACCAAGTTATAAAAGTATAATGAGAATAGGAAATCCAAATTTACATAAATACACAGCAGTAGTTCCTACTATGTTAAAATCTGCAAGATTTGAAAAACTTGTTGAGGATTTACAAAATGAACCATTTTGCGATGAGGTTATCATTATAGATAACTCTGGTAATCTTGAACCAAGTATTCCATATCATCCAAAACAAAGATATATTTGTGAAGGAAGAAATACAGGTTGTAATCCTGCTTGGAATAAAGGAGTTGAATTAGCAAAAAATAAATCAGTTGTTATTTGTAATGATGATATAAATTTTGATACTAAAATATTAGGTATTATTAATCCAACTATATTACAGAATTCAGGTATTATAGGATTAGGAGGTGAATCATTTTCATTAAATGCATCATTAAAAACTCCTAAAATACAAAGATGGCAATCAGGTATCGATGAGAGTGGATGGGGATGTTTACTTTTTACTTTAAAATCTCATTGGATAAAAATACCAGATGATTTAATTGTTTGGTATGGTGATAATTTTATAAAAGATGTTAATCCATTCCCAAAATCTATACTGAGAGGATGGAAGGTTGATACTGAAATGAGTACAACTACCGATTTACCTGAGTTAGATGAGATAAAAAAACAAGATTTAAAAAATTGGGTAAGACATTTTCAAAACAAAGGACGATGGAGAGTTTAAATTTAAGTGTAGGAATATTATCTTGGAAAAGTGGACAAACTTTAGTAAACACTTTACAAACTTATTTTGATAATAATTTTGTACATAGAGTAAATGATGTTTGTGTTTTGTTTCAAGAGTTTTCAGATATTGATAAACAAATTGCTGAACACTTTAATTTATCATATATAGGACTTAAAGATAATGTTGGTATTGGTAAAGGATTTATAGAATTAACAGAACAAGCAAAAACTGATAATGTTTTAGTATTAGAACATGATTGGAAGTTAATTGAAAACGAAGAAACTACAATTGAAAGATTAAAAAGTGGAATAGAACTATTAGATAATGGATTCTCTGCAGTAAGATATAGACACAGAAAAAATCCTGGTCATCCACATTTTTCATTCAAATATAGAGGAAAAGAATTAGATTATTATGATGAAGAGATTGAATGTACTTCACCTCATCTTTTGGATTCAGTTCATTGGTGTAATCCATCTGAAGAGTTTCCACAACATATAGGAAAAGAAGGTGAGTATTTTACTACAACATCTCGTTATGGTAATTGGACAAACAATCCTACTTTGTATAAGAAGGATTTTTATTTAAAGACGGTTGAACCATTCGCCGGAGGTGGTATTGCCTTAGAAGGTAACATCTCAAAGTGGTGGGCAAAACAAAACTATAAAGTTGCTCATGGTGAGGGACTATTTAATCATTTAGACGAAGGTAAACATGGAAGGTAAATTTAAACCATTAGGAGATAGAGTTTTAGTAAAACCAGAATCTCTTGGAGAAAAAAAATCACAAGGAGGTATTATTTTAACAGATAGTGCACAAAGAGGACAAAAAGTATTAGGAGAAGTTGTTGCAGTTGGAACAGGTATATTCTCTCAAACCGGAGAAGTTATTCCAATAACAGTTAAAGTTGGTAATCAAGTTATGTACTCAAAAGATATGACAGGTGACCCAATAACTATCGATGGTGAAAAATACTTTTTAATAAGAGAACACGAATTATTAGGATTTTATGAATAAAAAATACGAATTAATAGATTATTTTATGATATTTGCAATTATATTCTTTATGTTCATAGGAACAATGAGTGTATTTTCACAATCATATACAATAACAAAAGATGCCAGTAAATATGAAATAAAGTTTATAGATGAATTTCAAGACCAATGGTACATAGATGGTGAACCAATATTAGTTTATGGTAAACTAAATCTAACTGAAAAAGATTACAAACAATTAATCAAAGATATCAAAAGAACACTTAAACAATCTGAACAAGAATTAGATAGACCTAAATACGCAGTGATTAAATATGGTTGGGTTAAAGATAGTGTTTGGGTATATTTTGATGAAAAGGCATTTAGTGTTACAGCAAAAGATATAGATTATTTCAATAGTAAACTATGAGTAAAATAAAACTAATCATATTCGATTTAGATGGTGTTCTTGTAGAGGCAAAGAATATCCATTTTGATGCACTCAACGAAGCGTTAGGAAACGAATATGCAATTAGTTGGAATGAACATCTATCAACATATGATGGATTGAAAACAACTCAGAAATTAGATATGTTATCTGAGAAAAAAGGTTTACCAAAAGAAAATCATAAAACTATTTGGGAACGCAAACAAGAACTTACATTAGAAAAGTTAAGAGCATTAGAACCAAGTATGGATTTAATCCAAACAATGAATTTCTTAGTAAGTGAAGGATACAAAATTGCAGTATGTTCAAACTCAATCAGAAAAACTTGTTTAACAGTTTTATCTAAGTTGGGTATTATGGAGTTTATGGATTTAGTAGTATCTAATGAAGATGTTAAGAATGGAAAACCACATCCAGAGATGTATTGGAAAGCAATATCAATGATGAGTTGTTTACCTGAGGAAACTTTGATAATTGAAGATTCACCATATGGATTACTTGCAGCATCTCGTTCCAAATCACATATACTCAGAGTAAAAAATACTAAAGAAACAAATTATAGTAATATAGATAATAAACTAAACGAAATAAAAATGGGAGAAAAACAATCACCACCTGCGTGGAGAGATGGAAACTTAACTGTTTTAATACCGATGGCTGGTGCAGGAAGTAGATTCCAACAAGCTGGATATACTTTTCCAAAACCACTAATTGATGTAAAGGGTAAACCTATGATTCAAACAGTAGTTGATAATCTAAACATAAAAGCAAACTATGTTTATGTTGTACAAAAAGAACATAGAGAAAAATATAACTTAGATACTTTACTAAACTTAATCACACCAAATTGTAAGATTGTTGAAGTAGATAAAATTACAGAAGGAGCAGCATGTACGGCATTACTTGCCAAAAAGTACATCAATAAAGATACTCCTTTGTTCTTTGCTAATTCAGACCAATTCGTTGAGTGGGATTCAAATGAGTTTTTATATAAAATGAATGAAACAGAAGCTGATGGTGGAATTGTAACATTTAAAGCAACACATCCTAAATGGAGTTTTGCCAAAATTAATGAACAAGGATTGGTAACTGAAGTTGCAGAAAAGAATCCTATATCAGATATTGCTACAGTTGGATTTTATTATTGGAAGAAAGGTTCTGATTTCGTAAAGTATGCAGAACAAATGATTGAAAAGGATATCAGAGTAAACAATGAGTTTTATGTTTGTCCTGTTTTTAATCAAGCAATCGAAGATAACAAAGAGATTCGTACCTTTGATATTCCTAAGATGTGGGGATTAGGTACACCAGAAGATTTAAAATACTATTTAGAAAATTACAAATGATAATATTCACACCAACAGAAAGAACAGAAGGAGCTAAGAAAGAAAATAAATTAATTTTGATTTCTCATAGGGGTAATTTAGATGGTAAACAACCCCATAAAGAAAATCATCCAAATTATATTCAAGAAGCAATAAATAAAGGATATGATGTAGAAGTTGATTTTTGGTATCACGAAGATAAATTTTGGTTAGGGCATGATGAACCACAACACGAAGTTAAATTACAATGGGTAGTAGATAGATTATTTAAGTTATGGATTCATTGCAAGGATTTAAAAACATTAGAGAAATTAAAACAACTTGAAAATCAAGGATTTGAATTTAATTATTTCTTCCATAATACAGATGATGGTACTATGACATCAAAAGGATTTCTATGGATATATCCTGGAAAACAACCAATAGAAAATAGTATTGCAGTATTACCAGAAGAGTGGGAAGATGATTTAAGTAAATGTTTAGGAATTTGTTCTGATTCAATTAATAATTATAAACAATGAAAATATTAGTAAATCTTGTTGGATTATCTCATCATGATGTTGGAAATCATTTTCATACATATGAGAACTGTTATGATAACTTATTTAAAAATCTTGTTACACCTCTTAGGAAAGAAGGACACACAGTTGATTTTTATCTAAAAACATATAATACAGATAGAGAAGAGGATATAAGAAAAATTTACAACCCTATTCGTGCAGAGTTTATAAATATTCAACATGCATTTGATACTTATATACAATCAGTTAGTTCATTAAAAGAGATGGATTATGATTTCTATATAGTAACTAGATTTGATTTATGGTTAGGAGTACCTATCGAATTAAACTTCAATAAATTTAATTTCTTATTTAAAGAATTAGATTGGTGGGATAACCACAATTGTACAACAGATACATTTTATGCATTTCCAAAAGAAATGTTAGAAGGATTTGTAAAAGGAATTAAGGATTGTAGAAACAATCATTCACAACCAGGTTACATTGGATTGTTTCATGCATTGTATAAAGATTTAAAAAATTATATAGATGTAAATGATTTTCATTATATAGATGAAGAAAAACAAACAGTTCAAATATCAAAAAAATATACATTAAGTAGATACATATGAAAAAAACAGTATTAATAACAGGAGTTGCGGGTTTACTTGGTAGTAGATTAGCAGATTGGATAATAGAAAACAAACCAGAATATGAAGTTGTGGGTGTTGATGACCTAAGTGGAGGTTATGCAGAAAATGTTCACAAGGATGTCAAGTTTTGGCAAATGAATTTAACAGAACATCCAATAGAAAATATTTTTGAATCACATAAAATAGATTATGTTTTCCATTTTGCTGCATATGCTGCAGAAGGATTATCACCATTTATTCGTTGTTACAATTATGATAACAACTTAAAATCTACTGCAAAAATTATAAACGAATGTATTAAACACGATGTTAAGAGATTAGTATTTACTTCTACACTTGCTGTATATGGACATGGTAATGGAGGTATTTTTGATGAATCACAACAACAAGCTCCAATAGACCCATATGGTGTTGCAAAGTATGGATGTGAAATGGATATCCAAATTGCAGGTGAACAACATGGATTGGATTGGTGTATTATCAGACCACATAATGTATATGGTGTAAAACAAAATATTTGGGATAAGTATAGAAATGTATTAGGAATTTGGATGTATCAACATTTAAATGGTGAAGATATGACAATCTTTGGTGATGGTACACAAACAAGAGCATTTAGTTTCATTGATGATTCATTAGAACCACTTTGGAATTCAGCAGTAAGAGAAGAGGCATCAAAAGAAATTATAAATTTAGGTGGTATCGAAGAAATCTCAATCAAAGATGCATCTGTTGTTTTAAGAGAAGTTATTGGTAGTGGTAATATAGTTCATTTAGAACCAAGACATGAAGTTAAACATTCAATTCCAACATATCAGAAATCAATTGATTTATTAGGATTTGAATACAAAACTGATATGAAAGAAGGATTAACTCAAATGTGGGAATGGGCAAAACAACAACCGATGAGAGAAAGATTCGTATGGCCAGAATATGAATTAGATAAAGGAATTTATTCTTTTTGGAAAAAGTAATGAGTAAAATTGTTTGGGTAGTTTCTGGTCCGAGTGTTGTTGGTAAATCTTATTTTATAGATAAAAAAACAGATAGGTTATCAGAAGTTATTGGTGTACCTAACGAATTAGTTCATAAAGTAGAAACCTTTGACCCTGCAGGTTCATTTGAGGATGAACTTAATTATCTTAAAGAAAATGAAAGTGTTTGTTTATATCATATAGATACACTTCATATGGATGGAAAAGATTTTAGAAAATATACTTTCGAAGATTTATTTTCAGTTCCATTTGAAAAGAAAGTTATTATACTTGGTATTCCATATAATGAGTATAAAAAAAGATTTGAGAGTTTATCAGATTCAAGAAATAATGACCATTTACAACTTCAAAATAGATACTTGATATATAAAAATTATGTTGATTGGGTAAATAAACTAAAAGAACACAACATTCCATATATTTTTGTAGAAGCAAAAAATGAATATAAAACTTTAGAAGAAATAGAATTTTTTAAAATGTTAAGATTATGAGTAAAACTTTATTAAGTGGTTATTTATGGGGTTATGATAGACCAAATACTGCAGATGTTATATTTAGAAAATTCAGAGAGTTTTATAAAGATGGTAACCTATATTTTAAAATGGATGTAGGTGGAAAAGAAAAAGAACATAAAGAAATATGTGAAAAGTATGGAGCAGAATTCTCTATACAACCAATGAAAGTTGGTAGATGTGGTTGGATGACACATTATGAAGAGTGGGAAGATGGTGATAGTGAGGCATTAAAAAGAGCATGTTGGCCTAAAGAAAATGCATTTACATGGATGGATAGTTTATATGAAGCAGCAAAGAAGTGTGGTTCTAAATATCTAATCGCATTAGAAGATGATACTTTCATCTTAAAACCAATCAGTATAATTCAAGAAGATTTTGGTATTGCAGTTGTTGAATATAATTGTAATGAGATACATCCATATTTGTTAGAGTTTATAGAAAGTATAGATGGTAATACAGATATTCCAGTCAACTTATTCGGAAATAAAGGTTATGGTGGACAAGGTGGTTTTATAATTAATTGTGAAACTTTTGTTAAAGGATGGGATAAACTAAAACCAATATTAGAAGAAAGATGGGATGAGTTAAGAGAACAAACTCACTTGATTGGATGGGTAGATGTTTTACCACAACTTGCTGTAATGGCAGTAAATGGTTCTGTTGTATGGAACAAACAATTAGTACAAACTTGGTTTAACGAAAGACCAGATTTATATCCAGGTCATAGTAATTGGAGAGATTATGAGATTGTGGATTTTTTAAAAGATGACGAAATAATTAAAAGTTTATGAAAGATTTAATAATAGCAGGAACAACAAAGTACACTAAAGACCAATTATACAATTATGTTGAATCAATTAACAGATGTGGATTTGATGGTGATAAAATTATGGTTGTATATGAAGTAGATGATGATACTATTGATTTCTTAAAAAATAATGGTTGGGAACTATTCAAGGCAGAACTTGAAGGACATATTCATATGCATAGATTAATCACAATGTATTGGGTTCTAAAACAAACAAAAAGAAAATATAGATACATGATTACAACTGATGTAAGAGATGTTATCTTTCAGCATAATCCATCTGAGTGGTTAGAAAAAAACTTGAAAAAAGATATATTAGTTTCTACCGAAAATGTATTATACAAACATGAAGCTTGGGGGGAGAAGAATATTAAAGAGGGTTACAACGAGCTTTTATGGGATAGATATCAAGATAATCTAAGTTGTAATGTTGGTGTGTTAGCAGGTAAATATGATAGTATGTTAGATTTATTACTACTAAACTATTTGGTATCTCAAGCTGGTAATACAGAACATTTTACAGACCAAAGTTCATTTAACTTTATAATACACAATAACATAGCAAAAGATGCAGTTCAGATTACAGGCATCGAAGATGATTGGGCACTACAACTTGGTACACTTGATAATAAAAACCTAATCGGAAAACAAATTCATAAAAAAGAAGATTTTGTAATTATCCATCAGTACGATAGAGTACCTGAGATTGATGATTATGTAACTAAACTATTATCTTAATGAAATATTGTATTTCTATATTTGCACTTCCACACGAAATTGATGATTTAGAACTAACCTTAATACAGTTAGGTAGGGCATTTGAATATATCAAACAAGAGGATTATATTTTAGATGTTACTTTAGGAATATCAGATAATCTCACATTATGGGAACAATCTAAAATAGATAAAGATTATTTTAAAGATAAATTTATTATTCTACAAAATAAATGTGGATGGATAGATAAAAAGTTTTTTAGATTATCTGAAAATGATGTACAAGGATGTGTATCTAAAAGGAGACAAACTTGGTTAGACCATGAAGATGTTGATTATCATATTTGGTTAGATACAGATATTATATTTGATGAGAGAACACTTGCTTATATTAATAATGTAGCAGAACAACTTGATAATGAATCAATCATAACACCTGAAGTTGTTAAACTTTGGGATAATACATGGGATTGTTTAGTGAATGAAAACTTTCTTGATAAACCAACTGATTATCAAAAAACAAATAATCCTTTTAAAGATTGTGGAATCAAAGGAGATATTTCAGTAGAAACTGTTGTGGCAGGAGTTCCAGGTCAACCAACAATGAAATTTGCTGGAGGATGGTTCACTTGTATATCAAAACCATTATTAGATAGAGTTACAGTACCTGAATCATTTGGTCATTATGGATTAGAAGATACCTTTTTAATGCAAGGATTAGAACAATTAGGTATTGGAACACAATACAAAATTAAAAACCTTGTAGTTTGTGAAAACTATAAGTACAGATTTAATCAACACCTCACTAATAGATTGGCTTCAATCAGTAGAAAAGATGAATTTTTAAAAGTTGCTCAATCTAACTTCTTGCAAGAACTTCAAAAACTTACCTAAAAACATTTCAATAATTGCAGATTTCCCCGCCTATATTATATTTATATAGGAAAACCTAACTACTTAATTAAAGGGGGAATAAATTATGAAAAAATTATTAATGATTTTTTTAATGGTATTTACTGTAAATTCAGTAAATGCACAGTTCTTTAAAGAAATATATGAAGATTTCTTAAAGTACGGTACTGTTTATGCGGCAGGGGATATCAGAAACGCATACGAGAACTCAAGAAAAGATTACTTTGTAGAAAGACCAGCTGATGGTGACCTATATGCTATACCAAGAGTAATTGATGTAACAGAATATTATGATTTCGATTATAGAATCGGGTTCGGTATAAGAAAACTTGCAAGATTTGATTACGAAGTAAAACCAGGAAACTTTTGGACAGGTAACCAAATCAGAGAAAAACAAGGAGCTTTAAATGCACCAACATCAGCAGTAAAAGGTTTTGAATACTTAATCCATTGGGAAAAAGAAAGATTAAGAGATGAGGTATTTAATAATACAAGATATTTTTTAAGACACACTGGCAA
>MDSZ01133598.1_pt1 | contig 16552 bp, 15 predicted proteins | sample 811201 | NCBI WGS metagenome assembly MDSZ01 (sample SAMN05326647, study PRJNA326480) | marine metagenome | isolation source: seawater | place: Indian Ocean: North | collected 2010
CTCAATAAGTGGTCTAAAGAATTAAAATTTTTCTTTAATAATACAAATTTATTTATTCTACCTTCTTTTTATGAAGGCTCACCAAATATTCTATTGGATGCAGCCAACAATAACGTTCCAATATTAAGCAGTAATTGTAGTGGGTCTAAAGATATATTAAAAAATAATAAAAAATATATCTTTAAAATTAATAATTTGAATCAATTAAAAAAAAAAATAATAGATGTAATTTTGAATTACAAGGTTGCTATTAAAAAAACTAAAATAAACAAAATTAATATTAAACAATTTACAAGTAAAAACCTAAATTTATATTTAAAAGAAATTAATCTTCTTTATGAAAAGAAAAATTAATAAAATTTCAATCATAACGGTAAGTTTGAATTCTGAAAAATATATTGAAAGATGTATAAAAAGTGTAAAGAATCAAAAATATCCAAAAAATAAAATTGAACACATTGTAATAGATGGAGCGTCTAAAGATGATACTTTGAAAATTATAAAAAAATTTAAAAAATTCTTATATTTTTTTGAGAGCAAAAAAGATAAAGGTATTTATGACGCTATGAATAAAGGAATTAAAAAGTCAACAGGAAACATAGTTGGAATACTAAATTCTGATGACTATTATTACAAAAATACCTTCAAGCTTGTTAATGAATATTTTAATAAAAATGATATCGATTTTATATTTGGAAGTGTAAATCACAAAAGAATTTACCATGGTTTTTATCCAGAAAAAATATGGTACAAAATGAATATTTATCCTTCTCACTCTGTGAGTTTCTTTATAAAAAGAAATTCTCAATTTAAAATAGGGTTATATGACAACAAATTTAGGTTTTCTGCTGACAGAGACCTGATTTATAGATTAACTAAATCAACTATGCGAGGCATATCAACAAAAAAAAGTGAAATTTTTGGAAAGTTTGCTGTTGATGGTATTTCATCAAAATTAAATTACTTTAAGTACTCAATTCTTGAAGAGGCTAAAATTAGGCGCAAAAATTCGCAAAATATTATCTATATATTTCTCTTATCAATATTAACTATGTTTTATAAATTTTTTAAATCTCTTGGAAAATAAAAATGAAAATAGCAATAGTAGCAGGTACTTTTTTTCCACTTCCAGGTGGTGCACAAGTTCAAACTCATAATTTAGCAAATAAACTTATTGAAAAAAAAAATGATGTAGAGTGTTATATTTATTCTCCAACAAATATCAAAAATAAAAACTATAAAACTTATGTAATTAATTATTATATAACTTCATTTGTATTTTTCATGAAGTACTACCTAAATTTAAATTTTAATTTTGTTTTAGATCTTTATATCAAAAAATTAATTGATAAAAAAAAATATGATATTTGGTATTTTAATTTTATAAATTTCAAAAGCTTATTAATTATTAATTCTCTTAAAAGATTAAATCAAAAAATAGCTGTAACATTTCAGGGTGTTGATATTCAAAAAGAAAAAAAAATTAATTATGGTTATAGATTTAACAAAAAATATGAAGAAATTTTGAAAACAAGTTTAGATAATGTAGATATTTTTTTATCTATTTCTGAAAATATTAAAAAAGATTTATTATCTCTAAAAGTAGATATAAAAAAAATTTTTAACATTTCTAATAGCGTTTATCTCAAAAAATTTGAAAAATATAAAAAAAAAAAAAATAATGAACTTAAATTCATTACTGTAGGTCGATATGCTGAAAAGAAAAAAGGTTATGATAAAGTTGAAAAAATAGCTAAAGGTTTAATAAAAAAAAAAATTAAATTTAAATGGATATTAGTAGGTAAAAATATAAGTGAATTAAAAAAAAAAAAATTAATTTATAAAAATAAAAAAAATTTTTTTTTAGTTAAAAATATAGAAAACATATATGAAAGTTATTTTCCAAATTCAAAGTTAATTAAATTATATAAGTCAGCTGATTTATATCTAAATTTATCAAGAGTTGAATCTTTTGGTATTACTTTTGTAGAGGCACTTGCATCAGGTTTGCCAGTAATTTCTTTTAATACCAAAGGAGCAAACGAAATAATTAGAAATAATTATAATGGTATAATAATTAAAAATTATAAAAATAAAAGTTATGTAAATAAAATATCTGAAATATCAAAAGACAAGATTCTTTTAAACGCACTAAAATCAAATACTTTAAAATCTGTTAAAAAATATGACTTAGATCAGGTTTCTAAAAAAGTTTTGGAAATTTTTAAAAAAATTAATTAGTTATAACTTTTTTTTTAAAAAAGCCTTTCCACCTTTAAATTCATAAATTTTATTACAAACTTTCAAAATTTCCTTATCATGGGTAACCACAATAAAAGTACCATAATAATTTTTTAAAAAATTAATTACCTTTCTTTTTATTCTAATATCAAGATTATTTGTTGGCTCATCTAAAAAAACAATATTATTTTTCTTATTAAATACTCTTGCCAATGCTGTAATTTGTTTTTGACCTCCAGAAATTTTTGAACCCAAAAATCCAACTTTTTTTTAAAAAATCTTTATTATTTTTAAAAATATTTTCTTTTATGCCTAATGATTTTATAAGCTTATTATAATTTTTTTTGTTTAATTTAAAATTATTTAAAAATAAAATGTTGTTTTTAATTGTTTCATTTAATAACGCTGCATTTTGCTTGAAATAAGAGGAATTATTCCATAAAAATCTTTGTTTAGGTTTTAATGTTAATTTATTATCTATTTTAATCTCACCTCTGTTAAATGTTATTAATCCAGATAAAATTTTCAAAGTAGTGGTTTTACCTGAACCTACTTTTCCAAAAAAAGCTACTTTATCATTTTTATTAATTTTGAGATTAATTTTTTTTATTATTTCAGAATTGCCAACTTTATAAGTTAAATTTGATACTTTAATTTCGTCTATAAAATTAACAGACTTTATTTTTTTTTTATAATTTAAATTATTAATTTTTTTAAGTTCATTTATTTTTTGAAAAATAATTGAGCTTGGTTTCTCATTAAATTTAATTGAATTATAATTTATTAGTAATGAGTTAATTGAAGGCATTATTCTGGCTGTAGAAAAGACAAGTAAAGCTATAAATGGAATAATCTGTTCAATTGAATAATTTTTTTCATACATAAATATTACACAGATGACGATACTTATTGTAAATATAACCTCAAAAAAAGGCTTGTAAAAATAGGATACAAGTTTTGTTTTAACTACGTTACCTTCAATAACATTTATTTTACTTTCAAATGATTTATGAAAATATTCGTCTTTATTTGAAATTTTAGTTTCTAAAAATAAATCATAATTTTCCCTTATAACTTCAAAAATTTTTTTTCTAAACAATGCTACTTGATTACCCCAATTTTTTACAAATGAAGATAAATATCTTTGGAAAAAGAAAGTTAAAATTAATAAAAATATCACATAAAATAAGAAATCTATTTCTACAATTAATACCGTTATAAAAAGCCCAATTATAATTATCACCTCTTTAAAAACTACTAGAAAATTTCTTAAATATGTAACTGCCTGACTTGCAAAATTATAATCTCTTATAATTTCAGAATATGAGTAATTCATAAAATTAGAATAACTTTTTTTTACATATGATAGGAAAACTATATTTTGAAATCTAGTTGTCAGTTTTTTTAGAAAAAGTGTTTCAAAATAATATATTGAATAAACAATAATATTTTTAATTATAAAACTTAGTATTATAATAACTGAAAAAATTGATAGTTGTTCAGCTGTGGTTAATTCTCCAAAATAATTTGAAAGATAATTTTTTAAGTTACCATCTGGAATATAACTTAATATAACATCAGGAGAAATTACATAAGAAAGTATAATTGGTATTGTTGCGATGGTTATAACATCGAAAAAACCAATTAAAAAAAAGAGCACAAAAATTAGACTGAAAAGAAATTTATCTTTTAGGTCAAAATTAAAAAAAAATTTTAGCATTATAATATTTAAAATTTTATTTATTATATGAGATTAATCATCATTTGTATTATTTTAAAATTGTTTATGTTGATGCTGAGAGTATTTATATAATTTAATATATTCATTAACTTTGTTTTTAGTAGAAAACTTTTTTAGTACTAGATTTCTATTTTTTTCTTTTATAAAATCATTTTTAAGTAACTTTGTTGCCCAAATAATCCCATTTGCTAAATCTTTTGAAGATTTTAATTTTGCCAAATAACCATTTTTTTTATGACTAATTATTTCTGAGGCAGCTGTTCTATTGAATGCTATACAGGGTAAACCTATAGAACCTGCTTCAATATATACTTGGCCAAACGACTCCGAAATACTAGGTAATACAAAAATATCTGAAGAATTAAAAATTTTTATCAATTTATTTTCATTTTTTGTTGTTGGTAAAAATTTTTTTTCAATTTTTAATTCGTCAAATTTTTTTGGTTTTTCACCCACAACTAGTAATGAATATCTGTCTTTATTCAAATATTTATTTATTGCATCAAACAGATATTTGAATCCTTTTCTGTAATTTACAGAGCTTGTTGCAACAAATAAGAGCCGAATTTTCTGTCTTTTTTTTTTTACAATCTTAATTTTCTTCCATTTTTCTAAATCTAATATGTAAGGTAGAATTATTTTTTTACTATTTGTAAATAATTTAGATTTAATAACATTTTGTAACATCCATTTTGATGGAACTGTTATAAAAAAATTTTTATTGGGAAAATATCTAAACTTTTCTTTCCAAACTATACGGTCAAGATCTAAGCCATACTCATTTTTATTTCTTGTAATAGATCTATACTGATTTAAAAATCTATTATCAAAACAAAAATGCTCTGCTCCTGCAAAAGGCCACATATCGTGAAACGTCCATATAACTGGCTTTTTAATATTTGCTATTTCCTTTATTGACATCATTTCATTACCAACCCAATGTAAATGAACAATATCTATTTGTTTTTTTTCAATGATTGAATTAATATTTAAATTATCGATTAAATTAAGTGATATAGATTCTTTATTTTTTCTAATTGTTAAAAATTTTAAAATTAACCTTTTTAAAAAAATTATAAATTTCCACTTAAGCTTTTTAATAGAAAAATTATTTTGTCCCAAGTTATTTAAAAAAAAATATAATTCACTTTTTATTTTTCTTTTTTTAAGTGCTTTATGTAATCTTTTTACTCCAATCGCGGCACCACCTTCTGAGCTAAAGGTAATATGTAAAATTTTCATTTAATTTTTTTTAAATATTTTTGTTTAATTCTTTTAATTGGCTCAATTATATTTCTGTAAACAAAGCCTAAAAATCTTGAATTATAAATATCTGGATGATTATAATACACAGGAGTATTAGATCCTGGGATTTTAAAATTTACTATATCTTTTTTAACATAATCTAAATTATAAATAGGTTTTTCATAAAAAGTCATTAAATATAGACTAATCAGATAAAAAGGATTCCATCTATATTTATAAACTCCACCATATAAATTTATTGCATCAAGATAATTATCCCATTCTTTATTTTTGAAAAATTTTAAATTTAATATTTCAGTGCTTCCACATGGCCAATCAATTTCAAAAATTACATCCTCGTTGTTTTGCATTACAGCTTTCTTAAGAATTTCTGATTTTGGCTTAATATTATTTTGTAAAATATAATTTCTGTAAAATTTCCATAAGTTTTCTGTAACTGCTAAATTTGTTGTAGTCTTTTTTAATTCAGTCATTGATGCTGTTACAAGAGGAAATTTATCAGAAAATTTAAAGAAATTGTCATTAATTTTTTTTTTAAAATAAGTCTCATCGTCAATCCACATAATAGAATCATAATCTTTTAGATCATTTACAAAACAACCTTCTTTTCCGAATTTTGTTATGTTAAGAAGGAAATGACACATGTGCAAAAAACCAAGTCTTTTTTTATTAAAAGATTTTTTGACATAGTCGTGATATGTTCTATTGTAATATAGTTCATTCTCATTTATGTGCTTCGGTACTATTGGGTAAATTTCAAAAAACTTTATTGAGTTATCAATTTTATCTTTAATTTCACTCTTTTTACTATCACTTATTAATTTTCCAAATGTGTGAATGTATATTGGGTATTTGTAATTATTGTTCCAATTTTGATAAAAAAAATTTAATGTGTCAGATAAAATATTTATTCTAGCTGCTAATATGACAATTGCACATTTTTTTGGTGAAGAACACATATTTTTGTTTATTTGCGATGTATATAAGTAATAAATAAACCAATCAAGAAGTATTTAAAAAAATCATATTTAAAATAATTTTTTATAATGACAAAAACAAAATTAAAAAAAAATTTATTTTTAAAAAAAATAAAAAAAAATTTTGATTTCTCAATTCTGAATTATGATAATTTTTCAGCTAGTAAATACTGGACAGACAGCATTTTTAAAAAAAAAAAATTATTTAATATTAATAGATTAGAAAATTTTAGAAATAATGGATTATCGAAAAATATTGATGAGGATTATATTAATAAAAAACAATCTGAAAAATATTTTAAAGAATTACTTCAAGAACACAATTTCAATAAAATAAAAAAATTTTTAAATAAAAATAATATTGGAAATTCAAAAAACATGAATTTTTATAAAGGATATCAATATTCAGTTTCTGATTTATTCTTAATTAAATATTTATTTGATATCCAGACAAAAATAAATTTTAAAAATATAAAAATAATTTGTGAGATAGGACAAGGCTTTGGTTTATTAGCAAGTAAATTTTTAAGTATCAAAAAATTTAAATATGTAATGATTGATTTGCCAGAGTCTAATTTTATAACTGCCTATTATTTGAAAAAGAAATTTCCAAAAGCTAAAATCATTCAAGATATTGACTTGAAAAACAATATAATTACGAAAAAAGATCTGGAATATGGAGATATTTTTATTATCTCACCTTGGATAAAGTTTGCTGATTTAAAAGTTGATTTATTTATAAATACTAGATCTATGATGGAAATGACTTACAAATCTATAAAAGAATATTTTAAATTAATTAATAATAACATCGCAAGCAATGGATATTTTTTATGTGTTAATCGTTATTATAAAGATTTAGTAGGTTATCCTGTAGAACTACATTTATATCCATTTGAAAATTATTGGAAAGTTATTATTTCAAAAATTAGCTGGAAACAATCACATATACATTTTTTACTTTTAAAAAATAGTTTACAGAAAAATTTAGAATTCAAACATGAGTTAAAAAAAATTAAAAAAATATACATACAATTATTATCAAATGATAAATTTTTTTTAAGAAGATACTTGCCAATTTTTATTTATAGATATTATAAAATAATAAAATTTTCTTTTTCAAAATTTAAGAACTTTTTTTAATTTTTGTAATTTAAATTCATTTTCTACATTTGCATAATTATTTCTATATTTTCTAATAAAAGTTTGTAATGTTTCACTTGACCACCATGAATAGATATCATTTTCAATATTTTTTAAAGTCATAAACAAACTTTCTACATTAAAATGTAATATTCCAAGTTTACTCATCTCCATAAAAATATCCTCAATTTCGCTTTTAAAATAATTTGGATAAACATTCAAAATCATAAACGGATAATTAGAGGCAGTCGCTTCAAGATGACCTGTTGATATAGTAGAAAATATTAATAATGAAGCATTTTTCCTTGCTTCCGTCATAGGACTGTACCTATTTACAAACTTTACTTTGGGGTTTGAATTTTTAAAAATTTTTTCTTCGTCAAAATCATAACCTTTTGGTGAAAGTTTAATATAAAAATTTTTTTCAACTGATGTTCCGCGGATCATTCTTAATAACTTTCCACATTGATTATAATAATTGGATGTTTGAAATTGACTTTCTAAAATTTCTGTTCTTTTTGGATAAATCCTATGTGGACGCACTTCAAATAAGATATTTTTTTGTTTATTGTTGTTAAATTTATCAATTTTTTTGAGCATCATAAATGGTATTTGGCCATTTTCTGTCCACCCCCAAGATAGAAATTTATCAGAAACTTTATTTTCAAAATATGTAGGAAAATGATTTCTTTGCTGTCCGTAAACACCTCCGTGCTGTGAAATGACTAATTTAGTTCCAGCCTTAATTTTTTCAGCTATATATCTAGAATAAAAAGAGGAATTTTGAAAACCATTAGAAGTAAGTATTACCTTTGGATTGGAGGGTAAATTTAATTGGTCAATAATAGTTTTATGATTTTTGAAATTCTCCAAAAAAACAGTGGGAATATAAAACATACATTTTTTTAAAACAAAATCTTTAAAAGTATTATTGTTAGTATTTTCAAAATTTCTAAAGGTAATATCTAATTTTGTTTTTTCAAATATATTTATATAATTATAGCATTCTAAATTTTCTGGAAAAAAATTTATACCCTCACCAATTATAAAATTAAACTTAAATTTTTCGAAAAATTTTAATTTTGTTTTATAAGCTACTATTTTTTGATTACGAATATTTTTAATTTTTTGCAAACTATTTAGGAAATTTTTTTTTGCATTTTTTTTAAGTTTTTTTTTAATATTTTCAATTCCTGAATAATTATCTTTATCTTCTAAAATAGAAAAATTTTTGAAATCTAAAAATTCTAAAATTTCTTTTTGGCAATTGCTATTTAGATCATGATCATATTGGTAATATCCATAATCAACAAACTCTAGAGGAATAAATTTTAAGTTATTATACTTTTTTACATAAAATTTTAGTTCCTCTTTTTTATAATTATCAAAAAAAAATTTTAACGAATTTAATTTTTCAAGATACTTTGATATAAAATGATGAAGCCAATATCCTATCAAAATTTCCCAAAATCTCTCATTATAATTTTTATTATGATACTGATTTAATTTAGAGGAAATCTCAGGCAGAATAATATAATATAGATTTGATAACTCCTCATATTCTTTAATCAACTCTTTTTTACCCTCCCAAATTTTAGAAAAAAAGTTTTCATGATTAGTTTTGGGAAATAGTTCAAGTTCTGCGTTATTTAAAAAAATTTTTTTTTTATTTTTAATATCTTCAAAAAAACTATTCATTAAAGTTATAATATTTTTTAAACCATTGAATATATCTTTTGATACCCATTTGAATGCTAGTTGTAGGTGTATAATTTATTAATTTTTTAATTTTTTTATTACAAGCTTGAGTTTTAATTACATCACCCTTTTGTAAACTCATCAAATTTTTTTTAGATTTTTTTTTAAGATTTTTTTCTATTAAAGAAATATAATTAGTTAATTTTATAGATTTTGAGCCACCAATATTTAATATGTTAAAAGGAGCTTCACTTTCATCTGGTAAAAATTCTTTTTTATTGCTTTTCTTTCTTGATGGTATTTTCTTTATAATTAAAGAAATTGACTTAACTATATCGTCAACATAAGTAAAATCTCGAGAGTGATTTCCTTTATTAAACACATCTATTTTTTTATTATTAATTATATTTGATGCAAATTTGAATATTGACATATCTGGTCTTCCATAAGGCCCATATACTGTAAAAAATCTCAAACCGGTTGTTGGTAAATTAAATATTGAGCTATATGAATGAGCAATTAATTCATTAGATCTTTTGGTAGCAGCATATAACTGTATTGGATGAGTAGCTGCTACGTTTTCTTTTAAAGGAAATTTAATACTTTTACCGTACACGCTGCTAGTACTGGCATAAACAAAATGTTTGACTTTATAAATCCTTGATAAATCTAAAATGTTAAAAAAACCATTTATATTTGAGCTTATATATGCATCTGGATTTAATACCGAATAACGTACTCCTGCCTGGGCTGCTAAATTTATTGTGTATAAAATTTTATGTTTTAAAAAGATTTTTTTAGCACTAGATTTATTTTCTAAACTTAATTTATAAAATTTAAAATTTTTAAATTTTTTTAAAATTTTAATTCTATCCTTTTTTAACTTTACATCATAATAATTGTTAAGATTATCTATTCCTATAACCTTTTTATTTTGTTCTAATAAAAGCTTTGATAAATGAAATCCAATAAATCCAGCTGAACCAGTAACTAAATACATAAATTTAACAATAAATTATTTTTTTATTATCTTTTAATTTTTTATATCTCTTGAATCTTCCTCTGCAATCAAAAATAATATTAGAATTATTAAAAATTGTATCATAATTTATATTATCATGATCAGTAATAATTAAAGTTGCATCATATTTTTTAATATTTTCAGCTTTAAAATTGATTTTTCTTAGTGAAACTTTGTTCTTTCTTCCTATTTTTAATTTTTCAAAATATGGATCATAATAATCAAAAATTATTTTTCTTTTTTTTAAAATATTCATAATTTCAAATGCGGGACTTTCTCTATCATCTCCAACATTTTGCTTATAAGAAACTCCAATAAGTAGAATTTTATTTAAACGGATTTTTTTTAATTTTAAGGTTTTAAAAATTTTTTGAACTATTTGAATTGGAACGTACTTACTTATTTCACCTGCGGCTCTAATAAACTTTGAATGGTATCCATTTTTTTTGGCAATCCATGATAAATAAAATGGATCTATTGGTATACAATGCCCACCAACACCAGGACCTGGAACAAACTTTTGAAATCCAAAATTTTTTGTAGCTGCAGCGTTTATTACATCATAAACATCAATATTTAGTTTTTGACAAATTATTTTAATTTCATTAACCAGTGAAATATTTACAGATCTATAAGTATTTTCTAAAAGCTTTGACATTTCTGCAACCTCAATAGTATCAACCAACACAACATTTTTTGTAAATCCAGTATAAATTTTATTTACTACCTTCTTACAATTATCACTCAAGCCAGAAATTAATTTTGGTGTTTTGTTATAACTAAATGTCTTATCGCCTGGATTTTCTCTCTCTGGAGAATAACCAATAAAAACATTTTTCCCAGCTTTAAATTTCTTTAAGATCGAATTTGATAAATTTCTTGTAACACCAGGATAAACTGTGCTCTCTAAAATAATTACTTGATTTTTATTAATTATTTTTTTTATTTCATGAAATGCTTTTTCTAAAAATGAAAGATCTGGTAAATTATTTTTTAAAGGTGTAGGTAAACAGATAATTATTATATCTACATTTTTAAGAATTTCATATTTGGTTGATAAAATATTTTGATTTTTTTTAAAATAACTTAATTTATTATTATTAATATCTGAAATATAGGATTTACCATTTTTTAGATTTCTTATTTTTTCTTCATCAATATCAACTCCTAAGACTTTAATTTTTTTTTTTATAATTCTAAGACATAAAGGAAGTCCAACGTAACCAAGTCCAATAACACCAATTGCATGTTTTTTTTGAGATATTTTTTTAAGTAATTTTTGCATTTTGATGGTTAGTTTTAAATCTTAAATTCCTAACTGCAATCTTCTATTTATAGATCTTCCAATATCTACCATAATTTTAAATTCTTCTGGAGTTGCTGAAAGTTTATGATCTCTAATTACAGTAGACGTTTTATCAAAGGTAAAATGTTTTTCAATTATTTCAGCACCTCTTGATATTGCCAATAAAGTATTATCAATTCCAATACAGTGATCACTATAACCTTTGTATTTAGAATTTTTAAAATTTTTTGGAAAATTAATTAAATCTTTATCTTCAGTTGGATATTCTGATTTACACCATAAATAATCAATATTTTTTTTATCAGTTATTGGTAATTCATCTTTCTCCCACATGCCTAATGAAATAAAAGTTTTTTTTCCCAGGTCCACAACATCTTTTACTAACGAAAAATTATCAATTAATGATCTTGATGCTATTTTATATTTATCTAAATTTAAATTTTTAACCATTTCAAAAGCCTCATAAGTAATTATAGAAAACATAAGTTCAATTTCATACTGATCTGCCCATTTTTTTAATTGTTTAATCATTTCAAGATTCATGTAATTTATTTCATCAGGTTTACACCTCCAGCCAAGTTGAAACTTTGCAATATCTGCTCCACTCAATTTTGCTTGTTTAATCATTTCCTGACAAATTGGAAAATTGCCATTATGATTCAAGCCAATTTCTGCAATAAATATCATTTTATTTTAAGTTTTTTATCGAAAAATTTTAAAGTTTTTTTTTTTGTTAAAGTTCTATTTTTATCATGTTGTCTATATTTATATATAGGAATTTCAAGCCTTCCTATTTTATATTTTTTTAAAAATCTTTTTTTTAATTCATGACCTTCACGCATTGAAAATTTTTCATCATACATTCCAATACCTATTAAAGCCTCTTTTCTAAACATTATTCCACATGCAATTTCGTGGATTAATGAGTTATTTTTATCAATTACTTTTTCATCTGAAGTTACACGATAATAATCTGAAGCTACAGCTTGATATTCATTATTTTTATCAAGAAATAGTTTTAATAGATAAATAAAATTCCTTGCTACATAATCATCTGAGTCAACTCTAACTATATATCTGCCCGTTGAAATTTTTATCGCTTTATTGATTGACCTTGCAAGTCCTATATTTTTTTTATTATTTATTATTTTTAAATATTCTAAATCACTTAGTTTTTTTAATATTTTTTTTGTATTATCTTTTGATCCATCATTAACAATAATTACTTCATAATCATTTTTATTAATTAAAATTTGATTATTTAAACTCCTAATACATCTTTCTATCCATTTTTCATGATTATAAGCACAAATTATTATTGATACGTCGGCTAATCTCAAATGAAGACTCCCTTATAAGATTTCAAAATTTTATAACATTGTTCTGCTGCTTTAGTTTCTGACTCCAAAGTTAATCCAGCAATATGTGGTGAAATAATTAAATTTTCATTTTCTTTAAAATAATTTATTAAAATATTTTTACTTAAATCACCTTGCTCGTTTGACACTACATCCACAGCGGCCTTTTTTATTCTTTTTTTTATTAGGGCTTTAACTAAACTTTCTTCACAAACTGCTTCACCACGAGACGTGTTAATAAAAGATGATCCTATTTTCATTAATTTAAATTTTTTTTTATCCATAAACTTATAATTTTTTTCTGTATAGCTTATGCATAGAATAACAATATCACACTTAGGAAGCATTTTAGATAGATTGTCATAATAATTTATATTTTTACTTTTTATTTTGATCTGATCATGAACATAAATATTCATCCCTAATGCTTTGCAATATTTAGATATATTTTTACCTATTCTACCAAAACCAATAATTCCAATATTTTTATTTATTAATTCGTTAGATCTCAACCTATCTTCTTCATTTCTCCAGTGACCAGATTTAACAGTTTTAATTGCATTAGGAATATTTTTAAACATAGATAGCATTAGTGAAAAAGTAAATTCTGATGAAGCATGTATTTTTTTTACCAAAGGGGTTTTTAAAATATTTCTAACTATAATTTCCTTTTTTTCACAATAAGCTTTATCGATATGTGTTGTACCAGTCGAAGGTGAGATTATAACTTTTAAATTTTTTGCTGATTTTAATAAATCTTCATCAATTTTATACAATGGGGCAGGACTACAAAGCCATATTACTGAATTTTTAAGATACTTTTTTATTTTATTTGTGTCATTTGTGTTTACGATTACACAATTGAAATTATTAATAAATTTATCTATTAACCTTTGATTAAACAATAATCTTGACGTAATTAAAACATCATATTTTTTTTTATTTTTTGAAAATCGTAAATAATTCTCTATTCTTTTTGGAACGTTTTTACAAAAACCATTTTCGATTAATAATTTTGCATTTAACAAATCAAATTTATTGTCTATATTGACTGACTTTTCGTCTGGCATTAAGAATGGATATGAATTTTTTCCTTCCCTACTACCTTGTTTCAAAAGACAATCTCTAGTCATTGCATAAATTGCACCATTTCTAATGTAACATGGTTCAAAATCTTGTCTTCTTGACCCTTTGGGTGGCTCTTTATATTCTTTGCAGAAATTAGTTATTGAATTAGACTTACTTATTCTTTTTAATCTTATTGGATGCTTTTCTCCAGTGTTTACATAACTAACAACTGAGTCGTAGTCAGAATTGATTAATATCTCTAGTGCATTATTAATATCTGTCTCATCTCTAAGCGGTGAAACACAAGGAAGTTCAATAATATAATCATAATTAATCTTTGTAAGGTATTCAATTTTTTCAACAGTATTTTTTAGAGCATCAACAGATGTTGTTTTGTCAGTTGCAAACTTTTTTGGTCTTAAAAATGGAATAATTCCACCATATAATTTAGCTTGTTGGGCAATTTTCTTATCATCAGTAGAAACATAAACTTTTTTAATGTATTTAGATTTTTTAGCAGCTTCAATGGTGTAGCTAATCAGTGGATGATTATTAATTTTATAAATATTCTTATATGGAATACCTTTGGATCCACCCCTGGCTAATATTACACATAATATTTTTACACTTTCCAATTTTTTCATCATTAGATTTTTAAATAATACCTTTCAAACTCCCATTTATAATTCCTATTTTTTTTAACTTTTAAATTATTTTTTTTACAAAATTCGTCTACTGCAGTTTTAGCACCTGGAAATTTAATACTATAATATTCGTCTAAATGAACATAAGTATTTTTTACTAGAAATGGAAAAATATTTTCTAAAACCACTTTGTAAGAAAAATACAAATCACAATCTAAATTAATTGCAAATATTTTTTTATTATATTTTGAGAAAAATTTTGGAACTGTAGTCTCAAAGTTACCTTGAATAATTTTAATATTATCTAATCTTAAAAATTTTATTTTTTTTTCTAATATTAGCTTTGAATTAATGCTAAAGTCTAATGAGCTTGAAATATTTTTTTTATTAACTTTAGATTGAATTAAATATTCCCTAATTTTTTTTGAAATTTGGTGCTTTTGAAATACATCTTTTCTATAATTTAATTTTTTAAATGTATCCTCATCAGTATAAGACGGAAATCCTTTAAAGCTATCGAAAGCATAGATTATTTTTTTTGATTTTATTTTTTTAAGTAATAACGCAATTGCAAGTAAAGATCTTCCTTTGTAACAACCAAATTCAAAAATATCACCCTTAACTTTTTTATGATATTTTATGATATGCTTATAAAAATTTCTTAAACTTGAGGTCTCTTTATTAAAATTATCAATTTCTAAAATATTAAAAATATAGTCATCTGGTTTGTTAATGAAAGAATGTAGTATTTTTTTACTCATTTTTTAAATTTTTTTTTTTATTTTCTCTAGTAGTTTCTGTGCAAACAAGCTTCTTTTTTTATTTTTTGATAAATTCAAATTTTGATAAAGAAAGCTTTTAAACATTTTTCTTAACGGGTTACCAGTAAATTTTAAAAAATTGGCATTATTTATTCGGTGTTCTTTTTTTTTGGAGTTTATATCATAAATAAACTTAAATCGTTTACTATTACAATAAAATTCAATGTTTAAGGTCTTATTTTTAAAAACTCTAATTCTTTTAATTTTTTTATAATTTAGTTTTTCAGCTAATAAATAGGCATCATGATAAAAAAGTCGATCAATTAAAGAAAGGAGATTTCCTTTATCCTTTTTTTTTCTTACTATTATATTTTCTCTATTAATTTTTATTTTTTTTTTTTTAAAAATTTCTACATCATCAACATATAATTTTTTATTTTGAATTATTGCTAAATTATAAAGTTTTAATGATTTTTTATAACTTAAACTCAATGGTTTTTCGCAAAATACATTATAGTTTTTTTCTAAAAATAATTTTACTAGATGATAATGAGTGGCATTTGGAGTCATTATAAATACCCATTGAATATCTTTATCTATATTTTTAAATTTAAAATCTTTTCCATATACAAATTTTACATTTGCAATCTTTTTAAGAATTGAAATTGCCTTCATACCCCATTTTCCACGTCCTAAAACACCAACATTTTTATATTTTTTAGATATCATGTTTAATAATGTAATTTATATTTATTAAAATATTATATAAGAAAGTAGTCATTAAATAGTTCAAATCATGCAAAAAAACTATAAAATTATATTCTTACTATCTTATTTTATATTAATTTTTTTATTTTATATATTGTTAGATTATTTCAATATAGATAATTTCTTAAATCCGAAATTTTTATTAAATAACTTAAATGAATATATAAGTGATAGTTATAATTTTAAGTTAATTTTTTATTTTTCACTCTTTACAGTTTTGTGGAGTTTGTTTTTAGGTTTTGGAATACTTCCGATTTTATTGGGTGGTATTATTTTCCCAACTTATTTTGGACTTTTTCTTGTGGTAGTAAACAAGACAATTGGCTCCACTATTTTATTTATCATATTCAAATATAATTTTTCAAATTTAGCTAAAAAAATTCTAAGTAAATTTAATAAATTTAATATAAAAAAAAAAACATCTGAAAATGAATTGTTTTTATTAATCCTAACAAGATTAATGCCAATACCTGTTCAAATAGCTGATCTGGCACCTTTAATGATTGATGCAAGAATAAAAAATTTTGTTTTTTCAAAATTGATTGGGACTTTGCTTTCAC
>MDSZ01172113.1_pt1 | contig 16549 bp, 18 predicted proteins | sample 811201 | NCBI WGS metagenome assembly MDSZ01 (sample SAMN05326647, study PRJNA326480) | marine metagenome | isolation source: seawater | place: Indian Ocean: North | collected 2010
TAATTTATTATTTAGTAGATCATTTACAGCTGAGCCCATTAAACCCCAATGATATCCATCATAAACGTGCATTGCTTGAAGGTTTGAGATAAAAATTGAGTATATTGCAAATAAAAATATTAGTGCAAAGAGAAATTTATCTTTTTTTAAAAGTCTGTTTATAAAATTAATCAGCTTCAAATTTCTTAATTATTTTTTTAAAATTATTTCTATAAAAAATTTTTTTTTCTTCAGATAAATCTTTATCAGCCAATTCTTGTAGTTTTTGATCAAATATTGCGATTATAAAGGCATCAAACTTAGGAGATTTAATTATGTTTATCGCCTCATTCTTAATCATAGATATCGAGTACTTAATTATGATTAAAGTAGAAAATATTGCTATAAACAAATAAATCAGTATTTTTTTAAGGTTGTTACTCATTATTTTATTATAAATTACTATATTAATTTTTTTAATAAAAAAATAAAAATATGTTTAAAAAAAAACTATTTATATTAAACAATAATTAATATGGGAGATTTTGATTACATTATTATTGGAGCTGGATCTGCAGGATGTGTGCTTGCAAATAGATTGGTAAGTACAAATAAGTATAAAATCTTAATATTGGAAGCTGGAGGAAACGATAGTTATCCATGGATACATATTCCTGTTGGATATTATAAGACGATGCACAATCCTAAAACTGATTGGTGTTATAATACAGAACCTGATGAAACCATGGAAAATAGATCCATACCTTATCCTAGAGGTAAAACTTTAGGTGGTAGCTCTTCAATAAACGGATTGCTATATATAAGAGGGCAAGAGGAAGATTATAATCTTTGGAGGCAATTAGGTAATAAAGGGTGGAGTTGGAAAGATGTATTACCTTATTTTATTAAGTCCGAAAATCAAGAAAGAGGCAAAAGTGAATTTCATGGAGTAAATGGTCCTTTGGCTGTATCTGATCAAAGAATAAGATTAGATATATTAGATAGTTTTATGAATGCTGCTGAGGAAGTTGGTATTCCAAAAACAAATGATTTTAACAAAGGTAATAATTTTGGATGTGGTTATTTTCAAGTTACAGAAAAAAATGGCTTAAGGTGTAGTGCTGCTGTTGGTTATCTTAATCCAGTCAAAAAAAATAAAAATCTGAAAATCGAAACTAATAGTCATGTTAAAAAAATAAATTTTAATAATAAAAAAGCAGAAAGTGTAACTTATATTAAGGGAAATAATACTTTTACAGTGAAAGCTAACAAGGAAATCATTTTAAGCGCCGGATCTGTTGGAAGTCCTCAAATTTTACAGACCTCAGGAATTGGTGATAACAAAAAGTTAAGTAATCTTGGTATTGAGACAGTTCATGAGCTTAAGGGTGTTGGAAAAAACTTGCAAGACCACTTAATGTTTAGACCAGTATATAAAGTTAAAAATATTAAAACATTAAATAAAAAAATTAATAGTGTTTTTGGTAAATTTTTAATTGGTTTAGAATATGTCTTTTTAAGAAAAGGTCCTATGACAATGGGTGCAAGTCAACTATGCGGTTTTGCGAAAAGTGATTCTTCGAGGGAAACGCCAAATCTTCAATTTCATATTCAGCCTATAAGCACTGATAAACTAGGGGGATCAAAATTGCATGACTTTGAGGCATTTACACCAACTGTTGCAAATATAAGACCTACGAGTAGAGGTGAAATAAATATAGTAAGTGCCGACAGCAGAGAAAAACCAAAGATTAAAATGAATTACTTGTCAACTGCAGAGGATAGAAAAGTTGCTGCAGATGGTCTTAAACTTATAAGAAAAATAGTATTAGAAACAAAAGAATTTAAAAAATATGACCCTGAGGAATTTAGACCAGGTACTCACATTCAAGAAAATGAAGAGCTAGTAAAAGCAGGTAGTCATTTTACTCAAACAATTTTTCATCCTGTTGGAACATGCAAGATGGGAAACGATAATGAATCGGTGGTATCTGATCAACTTAAAGTTCATGGCATTAACAATTTAAGAGTTATTGATGCTTCTATTATGCCAAATATAACTTCTGGCAATACAAATGCACCAGCTATTATGATTGCTGAAAAGGGTTCTGATATGATATTGAATAACTGATGTCACCCGAAGAAATAACAATTTTTATTCAGATTATTTTTATCGACTTAGTCCTAGCAGGTGATAATGCAATAATAATTGGAATGGTCGCCTCACAATTTCCTAATGATCAAAGAAAAAAAATTATTTTTTGGGGCATTGGTTTTGCTGTAGTACTAAGAATTTTACTGACCTTGTTAACGGCATACTTATTACAAATAAAAGGTATTAGATTAATTGGGGGTATTGCCCTAGTTTATATAACCTACAAACTTTACAAAGATGTGATAACACAAGATAATACTAACAGCGAAAATATAAAAGTAGATAACACTTCATTCTTAAAAGCAATTTGGACTATTTTAATTGCAGATTTTACAATGAGTTTAGACAATGTTCTTGGTGTTGCTGGCGCAGCAAAAGATCATTATTATTTATTAATATTTGGACTAATTTTATCAATAATACTAATGGCTACTGCTGCCACTTTAATATCAGGATGGATAAAAAAATATAAATGGATTGGGTGGTTGGGACTTATAGCGATACTGGCTGTTGCTATTGATTTGATTTATACAGATTTAAAGATATTGATATAGAATGTTTTTAAAAAAATATAATTTAAAAAGTAAGACTGCATTAGTATCAGGAGCCGGGAAAGGTTTGGGAAGAGCTTGTGCTATAGCATTAGCTGAAGCAGGATGTAATTTAATTATTATAAGCAGAACTAAAAAAGATTTGCACGAAGTAGCTCAAAAAATTAAAAAACTTAAAGTCAAATGTAAATCTTATGTTTGTGACATTACTAATTACAATAATTTAAAAAATGTTATCAATAAACAATCTAGAATAGATATACTCATTAATAACGCTGGAAATAATATTCCTGAGCACTTCACTAAAGTAAAAACCAAAAATATGGAATACCTTGTGAGGATAAATACTATAGCTGCATTTAATCTTGCGCAACTCTGTACATTAAAAATGATAAAGCTCAAAAATAGAAAAAAGATTGGTGGAGCAATCATTAATATGTCATCACAAATGGGACACGTCGGGGGGCCAATTAGAAGTGTATATAACATGACTAAGTTTGGACTCGAAGGTTTAACAAAAGGAATGTCGATTGATTTAGCTAAATATAATATTAGGGTAAATACTGTTTGTCCCACTTTTGTAGTTACACCTATGACAAAAAAATTCCTTAAAAGTAAAAAATTTAAAAAAGAAGTTTTAGAAAATATACCCTTGGGTAGATTTGCAGAACTTTCTGATGTAGCAAGCGCCGCTGTATTTTTAGCCTCAGATGCTGCATCGATGATTAATGGAACATCTTTATTAGTTGATGGTGGATGGACAGCAAAATAATTAAAATCGTTTCTTTTTTTTTAATTTTTTTTTCAAATGCGTCAGCAATTGAGTTTAAGGGTAAATTTGTTCAGGGTCATTTTATTTTAGGAAAAACAGAACCTGGATCAAAAATTACAATTGATAAAAAATCTGTAAGAGTTTCAAAAGATGGTTTCTTTGCATTTGGTTTAGGAAGAGACAGAAAAAACGATGTTACTATTACAAAAAATTCGCAAAACGAAATTAAGACAATAATTAAAAAAGTTTTAAAAAGAGATTATAAAATTCAAAGAATTGATGGTTTGCCTAAAAAAAAAGTTACTCCACCAGAGGAGGTTTTCGAAAGGATTAAAAATGAAAATAAATTAATAGGTACTGCTAGAAATATTGACAGTGATTTAACTTTTTTTCAAAATAAATTTATTTTACCTTTAGATGATGCAATAATCACTGGTGTTTATGGAAGTCAAAGAATTCTAAATGGTAAACCACGTTGGCCACATTATGGATTGGATTTTGCTGGTGATTTAGGTACACCAATTAAAGCGATGGCTGACGGAATTGTTACACTTGCTGAAAACGATCTCTATTTTACAGGGGCAACTTTAATTTTTGATCATGGACATGGAATTTCAACATTATACATGCACTTGGATAAAATATTTGTTGAAAAGGATGATATAGTAAAACAAGGTGATATAATTGGAACAGTAGGATCTAGTGGAAGATCCACGGGTCCACACTTGGATGTAAGACTTAATTGGTTTGATGTTAGATTAGATCCTGCATCAGTTTTAAATATAAAAAAATGAAAAATAAAATATTAGATAAAATAAGTGATAATTTGGTAAATGCTTTCTTAAAAAATAAAATTATTTCACCACTACCAATAAAATATACAAAAAAATTAAAAGAAGCTGATAAGCTGAGAAAATTGTGTGAAAGCAAAATCAATGAACCTATAATAGGATTTAAAGCAGGTGGAACAAGCTTAGCAGTAATGAAAAAACTTAAAGAAAAGGAGCCGTTTTATGCTTCTGTTTATAAAAGAAATTTTTTAAGTAATGGTAAATCAGTTAAGATTAATAAATCAACATTAGGTATTGAACTTGAGGTTTGTTATTTGATTAAGAAAGAATTTTTTAATTTTAGAAAGAATATTACAAAAAAAAATATTAAAAGATTCATTTCTCACATGGCTCCGTGTATAGAAGTAGTTGGCTACAGACAAAGAAAAAAAGGTATAAAATCTTTTGGAGATTTATGTAGCGATTTTGGAGCTAATGTAAAATTTGTAATTGGTCAAAAAAAAAAGTTTAGAGGAATTAACATTGGAAATTTGAAAACATCTATTAAAAATGAAAATTCGAAACATGTTGTCAATGGAAATACAAATACTGTATTTGTGAACCCTTTAAATTCGTTAAAGTTTGTTTTAAATAAAATTAAAAAAGATAAGATTGAAATTGATAAAAATTTTTTTGTATTTACTGGTTCAACGGTTGGTGTGGTTCCGATACTCAAGCATGGAACTTTTATTGGAAAAATAGATAAAATAGGATCGGTAAAAGTAATTATTCGATAATGTAAATTTTAATTTATAGGAATTAAGAAATGTGTGGAATTGTAGGTATTTGTAATTTTTTCAATAAACCAAATACCGAAATAGTAAAATTGATGAACAAAGCTCTTCATCACAGAGGTCCAGATGATGAAGGTTATTTTAATAATGAAACTATAAGTTTTGGTCACAAAAGATTATCAATTTTAGATATAAAAAATTCTAGACAGCCCATGATCGATAAAACCAATGGAAATATTCTTATTTATAATGGAGAAATATATAATTTTGAGAAAATAAAATTAGAACTTGGAAATTTAGGTTATCTATTTGAAACTAATGGGGATACTGAAGTAATTCTCAAAGCTTATGATTATTGGGGTACTGAATGTTTAAATAAGTTTGAAGGTATGTTTGCATTTGCAATTTGGGATAATAAAAAAAAACATTTATTTATTGCTAGAGATAAATTTGGTGAAAAGCCTTTTTTTTATACATATTTAGATGAATATGGTTTTATATTCTCTTCTGAAATAAAATCTTTTATCAAGGTTGGTGAAATAAAAAAAAATTTAAAAATTGATTACTCAAGTTTAAATACCTACTTATCTTTAAATTATTTAATAGCAGATAAAACTTTCTTTAAAGAAGTTTATTCGTTAGAGCCATCAAGTTACTTAATCGTAAATCAAGAAAACTTTAACACATATAAGCCTCGGCGATATTGGTTTTTAGAGAATTATTTTAAAATTAAGACAAAAGATAAATATGATTTTTCAACAAAAAAATTAGATAATCTGATTAAAGACTCTACTAAACTTAGAATGATAAGCGATGTGTCAAATGGAACTTTTTTATCTGGTGGAATTGACTCAAGTATTATTTCTCTCCAATTAAAAAATATAGATAATCATAAAATGTCTGCACACAACTTATCATTTAATGAAAAAAATTTTGATGAGTACGAAGACGCTAAAGTTGTTGCTAGCCATATAGGAATTAATTTAAATAAATATAAAGTCCCTGACTCAAGTAGACTTGTGAAAGATTTCCCAAAAATAATAGATGCGATGGACCAGCCTATGTCTGATACATCATTTATACCAACTTTCTATTTATCAAAATATTCATCTAAAATTTCAAAAATGGTTTTATCAGGAGATGGAGCTGATGAAATATTTGGTGGATATCCTACTTACCAGGCAGATTGGATAAAAAGATTTCTTCCAAGAAGGATATTTAAATATATCTCTTATTTAAAATTTTTTTTGAAATTCTTTAAAAAATCATCTAGTGAAAAAATTGGATTTAAGTATCGCTTAAATAAATTTTTAAGTTCGTTAGAACATGATGATTTATATGCTCATGTTTTATGGCGAGAAATTTTTACACTTAAAGAAAAAAGAAATATTGTTAATGAAAAATTAATTGGAAAAATGAACTATGAATTTTTAGATTATTTTAAAAAAGAGAATAGTTATGTTTCAGATCTTAATTATTTAGATAGATACATGTATATAGATCTTAAAAGCTGGCTTCCAAATAATGTATTATATAAAATTGATAGATCCACCATGTCAAATTCTCAAGAGACAAGGGTTCCATTTTTAGATAGCAATATCGCAGAATATGCATGCTCAATGCCTTCAAGTTTTAAGTTTAATTTATTAAATAAAAAAAAAATATTAAAAGAAACAGTGAAAGGAAAACTGCCAAAAAGTTTTTTTAAGAAAAAAAAAAGTGGTTTTAATTCACCAATCGGAATATGGTTAATTGAGGATGAAAATTTCAAAAAAATGGCACTGAATTTATTATATACCAAAAATATGCTTAAATTATTTAACAAAAATATAATTGAAAATATTTGGAAAAGTCATCAAAATTTGGAATTTGATGAAAGTTTCAAAATTTTCAATTTGATTTGTCTAAGCCAATGGTTAGAAAATAATAATTTAGAAGAAAATTTATGAAAATAATAATTCAAATACCGTGCTTTAATGAAGAAGGTCAGTTAAAAAAAATTATTTCTGAAATTCGAACTTCAGTTGATCAAAATTTATACAATTATAAAATTGTTGTTATTAATGACGGATCTACAGACGATACTGTTAAAATTGCTCAGGAAAATAATGTAGATAAAATTATTTCATTCAAAAGAAACATGGGTCTTGGATATGCGTTTGATCAAGGTATCAATTTTGCTAAAAGTGATCAAACCGATATATTGATCCACACTGATGCTGATAATCAATATCAGTCAAAATACATACCTAAACTAATTGAAAGTATCAAAAATTTAGATGCTGATATCGTCGTTGGTGTAAGAGAGTTTGATAAAATAGATCATTTTTCATGGTCAAAAAAAATCTTGCAAAAAATAGGTTCTAGAGTGGTAAGAATAATTTCTGGACAAAAAATATCTGATGCTTCTAGCGGCTTCAGAGCTTATAGTAAAAAAGCAATACATAATTTACAAATAAATTCAAATTATACATATACTTTAGAAACTTTAATCCAAGCAAAAGAAAAAGGGTTAATAATTAATGAAATCCCAATCGAAATAAATCCACCCACAAGAAAATCCAGGCTATTTAATTCGATAACAGAATTCGTTGTTAAACAAATGTTAATTATCTGTAAAGCTTTTCTACTTTATAAACCTCTACATTTTTTTTCAACTTTAGCAGCCTTACCATTTTTAGTCGGAAACTTTGCAATTTTTAGATTTATATACTTTTATAGTATTGGTAACGGCGATGGATATATTCAATCGCTTATTTTAGGTGTGGCCTTATTATTATTAGGAGTACTTCTTTTTTTTATGGGATTGTTAGGATATTTGATTAAAGATATTAAAAAAACATTTGAAAATAAGAAAGATTAAATATTTTAAATAATGCAAATTAAAAGTAAAAAAATTTCATTCAGATTGTTATATTACTTATTTTTAATAGCAATCATTTTAGAGATAATTTTAATTGCTCATCGAAGTTCTTTTTCTATTAATAACTTCATTAATTTCACAAAAGAAGGAGTAGGCTTGAAAGACGGTATTAAAAATGAAAAAATATTTAATATAGTATCATTAATTAAGAAGAATAATATCGAAGAATATAATTTATCGAAAGAGCTTTATAAATCTAGATACAATCAGGCAAAAATACATACTAAAATGTTTCAAAGAGTTGTTGAAGCTTCCTACCCTTCCAAATTAAATGAAAAAAGTAAAATTATTTTGACCTCTAATAAAAGCCAATACTTACAATGTAAAGAAATTGATAAAATGGACAATATTTATGTTTTTAACTGTAAATAAATTTCTAAATAAAAATATTATAAATATTTTTTTTACCCTGGTATTTACAAATTATTTTTTATATTTTTTATTTAAAGAAAAACTATTTTTTATATTTTTTGGCTCTTTGATAGTAGGAAGTTTTGGATTTATATTATTAAAATACTTTAAAAAAAATAAACTTTTAATTTCTATATTGATACTATTATGCTTTATTAGTCTTTCTAGCCCTGTTTCTGATTGGGATGGAAGGTCGATTTGGCTTTTTAATGCAAAAATTATTTTTTATGTAGACAATTTAAATAACTATTTTGCTTACAGTCCATATTATAGTCATCCAGATTATCCTATATTTGTTCCAATTTTATCTGCAACGATTGCAAAATTATCTGGTGTTTGGAATGAAATTTTACCAAAAATTTCTCACTTTATTTTAGCTGTGCCACCGATAATTTTATTAACAAAAAATTTAAATAAAAAAATGAGTTTATTTATTTTTATTGTTTTAATTTTATTCATTTATGAAAAAAGAATAATTAATGGTGAGGTTGATGTTCTTTTGAGTTTGTACTCCATTTCACTTATTAGCCTTCTATCAAAATTTGTTAATAATAAATATCATTTTCTTGCTGATTATATACTAGTGTTATTTCACATAATATTTTTAACGTTGTTAAAAATGGAGGGTTTAGCATTAGCATTTTGTATATTTGTTTCCTTTTATATTATTAGTTTAAGACATAATAAAAATTTAATTTTAAAGTTATTTTTTATTTTTATTCTAGGCTATATTCCAATTTTTCTTTGGGTTATTTATGCTAAATATGCTGGTGCTGCAGGCGGTGGTATAGATGTTTCTTCAGCACAAAAAATGATGAGTGGTGGTCAAAGATTTTTTGAAAATTTATTAAACTTCAAATTTATTTTATATTTAATTGGTAAAATTCTTATCAACAAGCAAATGCTTATTGCGCTTATAATTTTTATATTTGTTTTATCAAAATATTTTTATTTTAATGAAAATAAAAAAGAATTAACATTAAAAAATAATTTATTAAAAAATAATATGTTGATCTGTTATTTGACAATAATTAGCTATGCTATTGTAATGATTAGTATAATGATTATGTCAGAAGGATCACCATACAATATACAATTACAATTTTGGCAAGCGATGACCGCTTCAGATCGTTATTTTTTACCTATACATTCAATGTTAATTTTGTGTGCAATCAACTTAATAGAGTCAAAAAAAAGTTAGATCTTGTCCACGTATAAGTCTATATATTATTAAATGATAAGATCAAAAATTCTTAAAAAAAAAAATTGTCTTTGTGGAGGTAGGTTAATAAGAAAAATTAGTTTTGGTAAATTGCCTGTGATAAATGACTTTAAAAAAAGAATAACAGAGAAATATCCAACTATAATTTCGCAGTGCCACAAATGCCTTTTGGTTCAATTAAAGGACTCTGTAAAAGATAGAATTATTTATCCTAAAAATTACTCTTATCTAAGCAGCGATTCAAAAGAAAAGCTTGAGGACTACAAGGATCTAATATCCAAACTTTCCAAAAAATTTAAAGTTAAAAAACCAAATATAATTGATATAGGAGGTAACGATGGATCTTTAATGTCTTTTGCAAAAAAGCAAGGATACAATGTTACGAATATTGAACCTACTAATGTTGCTAAGATATCAAAAAAAAAGGAATTCAAACAACTAAAAAAGAGTTTAATTTAAATTTTTCAAAAAAACTTAGTAAAAAGAAAAAATTTGATTTTGTTGTTACAACAAACTTCTTTGCTCATACCAATAATTTAAATAATATTATTAAGGGCATTAAAAATATATTAAATGAAAATGGAGTGCTGGTAATTGAAATTCAGTATCTTTATAAAGTATTAAAGGACAATGGTTTTGATTCGATCCATCAAGATCATAAATATTATTATACTCTAAGTTCTTTAAATTCAATATTAAGGGCTTTTAATCTATATATGTTCGATGCAGAATTTTTAAGAAAACAAAAAGAAATTATAAGAGTATATGTTGGGAAAGACTTTAGAAAAAAAACATCTCAATTAAAAAAAATTCTTAATAAAGAACGAGATAAAAATGTTTTTAATAAAATTGAAAAATTAAACAATTTTAGATTAAATTATATATTTAATCTAAAAAAGGTTTTAAATAATTTAATTCTTAAAAATAAAAAAATTTCAGCAATTAGTGCATCACCAAGAGGATGTGTTTTGCTTAACTCGGGTAACTTTAATAGGTCGATTATAAGAAATGTTGGTGAAGTTGAGGGTTCATTTAAAATAAATAAACTTATACCTGGAACAAATATACCGATCAAAAATGAGAAACTTTTAATTAAAGATCAGCCTGACTACATACTTATTCTGGCATGGCATTTAAAAGATAGATTAATTAAAATACTAGTTAAAAATGGTTATAAGGGTAAATTTATAGTACCATTACCTAAACTGAAAATATTATAATTTATAATAAAAATGCCAAAAAAAATTGATGTGTTAATTCCAGTTTATAATGAAGATGAAGTCATCATTAAAACAGTTAAGCAGATACTAGAAAATGTGAAATGTAACTATAATATTTATATATGCTATGATCATGATGAAGATACAACTTTAAATATTATTAGTAAAAACTTTGGAAATAACCCTAAAATAAAATTTTCTAAAAATAGTTCAACTGGTTTCAATCAAGCGCTGATATCTGGTTTTAATAATTCTGATGGCGATGCAGTAATAATCTATATGGCTGATGACCATGAAAATTATAAATTAATTGACACCTGTTTTGAAAAATTCACTGAAGGTTTTGAAATTGTATGTCCTAGCAGGTTTGTAACGGGTGGAAGAATGGAAGGAAATCCCATTGTTAAGGAAATTTTAACTAGATTAGCCTCTATTTTTTTTCAGTATTTTACGACTCTGCCAATCAAAGACTCAACAAATTCCTTTAGACTGTTTTCGAGAGAAGTCTTAAAAAAAATTGAAAAATTTGAGTCTGGCAAAGGTTTTACATTAAGTTTAGAAATTACAGCTAAGGCACATAGAATGGGTTATAAAATGGTAGAAGTTCCGTCTATATGGATTGAAAGAAAAGTAGGAAAAAGTAGATTTAAACTATTATCCTTTTTACCACCATATATAAAATGGTTACTTTATATTATTAAAACCTCAATTTTTTACCGAATTAAGAAATGAGTAAAATTAATATTGGGATAATTGGAAGAAACTTTGGATTAAAAGTAATTTATAGAGGTTTGAACTCAATTAAATCGTTTAATGTTTTAGGTATATCTTGCAAGAATAAATTACTTCGAAAAAATATACCAGATAAGCTTAAAATTTATAAAAATTGGAAAGAACTAATTTCTGATAAAAAACTAGATGCTATAGTAATTTCGTCACCACCTAAAACACATAAAAAAATAATTGAATTTGCTATTAAAAAAAATAAACATATTTTTTGTGATAAACCTGTAACAGCTAGTTTTAAAGAAATTTCATACATATGTAATTTGTTAAAAAACAAGAAAATTTGTAATTTTGTAAATTATGAATTTGTGAATATTGAGGCTTTTAAAATTTTTAAAAAAAAATACTTAAATAAAATCAGTTTTAATAAAATTAGTGTTAATTGGCATTTAAATATTCCATTAAAGAAAAGAGCTAGTTGGAAAGATAGCCACGCATTAGGTGGTGGATATTTCTTTAATTATATATGTCATATATTATTTTATATAGAAAATATGATTGGTAAAATAAATTTAGAAAATTCTAATTTTGAAACTAAAAAAAATTCTTTTTTATTAAATACTGAGGCGTCTATCAAAAATAAAAAAATAAAAATAAATATCAGTTTTAGAGGTAATAAAAATCAAGGTTTATCAAAGCCAATACATGAAATAATTTTTTTCACAAACAAAGGATTTTATAAATTAAAAACGGATATAAATAGTTTATATGACCAATTCTATCTTTATAAAAATGATAAACAAATATTTAAACCAAAAAAAATAAATCATGATTTTAGATTAAAACCAACTATAGAAAATTTAAAAAAGTTTGAAGAAAATTTAATTAATTCTAAAAAAAAAGGACCCAATTTTTTTATTGCAAAAAGAGTTCATTATTTAATTAGACATTTCTCTAAGAATTAAATTTATTTTTTTAATTTTTTGATTATATATAACTTGAAAAGTCCTAAAAGAGACTGGATTATAAGTTTTAAATTTACAGAACTTTCACCTCTTTTTCTATTTATAAAAACTGTTGGCAACTCATCAATTTTAAATTTTTTTAAATTAATAGTAAGAAGTATTTCTGAAAGAACAATAAATCCATCGCCAATATTTCCACACTGGGATGTAATAAGATTGATAGATCTCCTTGAGTAAACTCTATATCCATTAGTATAATCTGATACACCGACACTTAATAATATACTTGCTAAAAAGTTTGATAACTTTGAAAAAATTGATCTAAATATACCCCAATTTTTTATTTGGCTTTCCTTCAGGTACCTACTAGCTATTAAAAGGTCTAATTTATTATTCAAAAAATATTTAATATTTCGTTTAAGTTCTCTTGGATCATGTGAAAAATCTGCATCCATTTCTATAAAAATTTTATTCAATTTATTTTTCAACGATTTTCTAAAACCAAACAAAACAGCTGAACCTCTGCCTTTGTTATTCTTTCTGTGAAAATACTTTATTCTGCTATCTTTAAAGCTTCCCTTTAAATTAAGTTGAGGTGTATCATCAACAATGTAAATGCTGCACTTTGGAATGAGTTTTAAAATTTTTTTTGTAAGTTTAAAAATATTATCTTTTTCTTTGTATGTTGGTATTACAATTATGATTTTAGACATATTAGTAAAAATATTTTAAATTTCCTTTAAAAACTTTTGGCTTCCACCCTATTTTTTTAATTTTTGTATTATTGCTTATTAGATATGTTGCTTTTTTATTGTCTTCAAATAATACTTTTTTTTTGTATTTTTTTGCAATCAACAAAGCAATAGTTTTCAAATTTATCTTTTCTCCACTGCCTATATTGTAAATTCCACTTTTTTTAGTTTTGCATAGCTTTTTTATTGCTAGTGATACATCTTTTGTAGATAAAAAATCTCTATAATGATTTATGTTTTTTAGTATTAAAGTTTTTTTATTACTGATCTTTTTGATTTTAGTCGTTAAATTTGGGACCACATAAGGTATTTTTTGTCTCCTGTCAGTAAAACTAAATATTCTTCCAATACAAAATTTTATTTTTTTATTTTTAAAATTTTTAATTATGATTTTTTCAGCTTCTCTTTTTGTTTTTCCATATTTGGAATATGGATTTAATTTGGAATTTTCAGATATTTTTTTGTTTTTAAATTTAACTTCATAAACATGGGATGTTGAAGCATAAAAGAACCATTTTGGAGGGGTTTTTAACTTTGTAATAACTTTAATCAAATTTTTTGTCCCATTTATATTTACAGATCTAGCTTTTTGATAATATTTATCTACTTTATCTGTTGGTACAATTGCTGCTAAATGAATTAAAAGATCATATTTTCTTTTTTTAATCCACTTCTCAACTTTTTGATAATCCTCAATATTCTCTTTTAGAGGATAAAATTTAAATGGAAGAATTGACTTAATTTTTCTACCTAAAACTCCTCGTGATCCGGTTATAGCGCATTTTAACATTTAATTATTTTTTTAATGTCACGTTATAAAACAAATTCAAATCAAGATTTTTTATTTTAAAAGGTAAATAGCTTTCATCAATAATATGTTTATCATATTTATATTTAATAATAGAAATAAGGTTAAAAATTGAATTTATATGCTCCGTTGCTATCATATAATTGTATTCATTTTCAGTTAATTTCAGAACCTTTTTTACCTTAAATATTTTTAGAAAAAATCTACCCAGTCTCCATAAAATACCTGGATCATTGGGCAATGCGATAGACAAGACTCCGTCTTTTTTTAAAAGTTTGAACATTTGATTAAGATAATTTTCTGGATCAGGTATATGCTCGAGAACGTGCGAAATTATTATTCTATCAAAATAATTTTTTTTAAAAGGTATATTGTTATTTTTATAAAATTTTATTGAAATTTTTTTATTTTTATTAAATTTTTTTTTTAAAAAATTAATTGCATAATTTGAACTTTCTAAAAAAATATATTTTTTATAATTATGATTGACATAATCAATATGTGGAGAAGATCCTGCTCCTATTTCTAAAACAATTGAATTATTATCTAAATTTTTTAAATACTTTATTTTTTCAAGTCCTTTATGACAAATATCCATCATCAAGCCAACAGAACCACTATCTTGGTATTTGCTATAATTTTCTGCTACTGACTCAAATTGTTTTTTTTTGTACATTTTTAAATAGTTCTAAAAAATTTAATTTTTTTTAGTAGATCTCCATAAATAAACAAGAAAATAGTGAAAATAGTAAATTTGCATCCAAAAACTAAAATAGCTCTCATAAAAAAACTTATACTAATATAATCACCGAATTGAAACAAAAAACTGTTTATCGATATTATTATACAAAATCCTAAAATTAATTTTAATATTTTATTTTTTATATCTAAAATGTAAGGAACAGTAAAAACTAAAAAAATTAAACGATAATCTCCATTTGCTGCTATTATAAATGTTCCTATATATATTGATGCTCCAATTATAAATAATTTTTCGTTTTCATTCAGCTGCTTAACAAATATTCTTTTTGAAAATCTATATCCTAAAATAATCCATACGGCAGAATATAAAAAGAAACACAATAGAGTTATGTTTCTAAATAAATCCAAATTATTTTCATTAATGAATAAACTATAATGATCCGATACATAATATAATGCCTTAAGCATGGTTCGAGAACCATATGCAATTAATAAAGCCATTTCTTTGAGATTTTCGTTTGTTGATACTACTTGGTCTAAATAAAAAATAGATATAAATAAAAGTAAAATAATTGAGAAAAAAAATAATTTTTTTTTATTTTCAATAAAAATTGACACTAAGAAAACTGGATAAAGTTTCAAAACAGTGCCTAAAAGAATTAAAATAAATCTTATAATATTTGAATTAAAATAAAATATTGAACAAACTATAATAAATATTATTAGATCTGTCGAAAACCGCTCTATAAGTATAAAATTAGTTGTTGAAAAAATAAAAAATAATAAAAAAAATTTACTCTCTTTTGATTTAAAAATCCTAAAAAAATTCAATAAATAGAAAAAATATAAAAAATATGAAATTAATACAAAAGAATTAATAAAGACTTCATTATTAAGTTTAAATACTTTAACAATGTCTAACCATATTGAGGGATGAGTGCTAATTGCGCCCCCGCCCGCTGGTATAAGTGTGCATTTTTCTTTAAAAATATCTATACCAATTTCAAAACATTCAAAAAAGTAAACGTGAGCTTTTAAATCAGAAAATGCTGGTTGTGGAGGTATTGATAAAAAAGACCAAAATCTAAACCATACTGCCTGGTTTAAAGATAAATAGAATATAAACAATGTTATGATACATGATAATATTGGTAGTAAAAAATTTGGTTTAATAATATTCCTCATCTTCAATTACTTTTATAGAGGTATACTTAGTGAATTAAAGTTAATTATTTTCAGAAACTTGGGGTTTCATATCTTTTTTATTAATTCCTGCTACTTGTACCGGTTTTTTCATAGCATCTCTTCTAAATGGTTCTCCTAGTTCTTGATTCAATATAATTTCTATAAATGTTGTAATCCCTTTTTTTTGATCCTCACAAGATTGTTTGATTGCTTTAGTTGTCTCTTCCATTGTTTTTACCGCAACCCCCTTTAGTCCGCACGCATTTGCAATTTTCGCGTAACTTAGCTCTGGATCGAGTTCTGTACCAACAAAATTGTCATCAAACCATAAAATAGAATTTCTTTTCTCTGCACCCCATTGGTAATTTCTAAATATAACCATGGTAATTGCGGGCCACTCTTTTCTTGCACAAGAACTCATTTCGTTCATACTAATACCAAACGCACCGTCCCCTGCAAAACCAATTACAGGAGTTTCAGGACATCCAATTTTAGCACCAAGAATCGCTGGAAAGCCATATCCGCAAGGACCAAATAAACCAGGTGCTAGATATTTTCTTCCTTTTTCAAATGTTGGATAAGCATTTCCAATTGCACAATTATTTCCAATATCA
>MDSZ01259440.1_pt1 | contig 16549 bp, 26 predicted proteins | sample 811201 | NCBI WGS metagenome assembly MDSZ01 (sample SAMN05326647, study PRJNA326480) | marine metagenome | isolation source: seawater | place: Indian Ocean: North | collected 2010
ATACTCATGGCACAAGCACCCCTGTTGGCGATGTAGCTGAATTAAATGCAATTAAAGAGCTCTTTGGTGATGACTCTCCTATGATTAGCTCAACTAAATCAATGACCGGTCACTCACTTGGAGCAACCGGTGCTCATGAAGCAATATATTCAATTATGATGATAAATGAAAATTTTATAGCTCCATCAATTAACATTGAATCCTTATGCGATGAGGCGAAAGGACTTAATATAGTTACCTCAACAAAGGATGCTGCAATAGATAATATTCTTAGCAATTCTTTTGGTTTTGGAGGTACTAACGCTAGCCTTGTGATTAGTAGATATTAATATAAATTTAGTAAAGCTTCTTTTGTGTAAGGGATTACATCTTTGAGCCTACCCTCTTTCATTTTTAAAACCCATTCATGATCAGATAATAATGCTCTTCCAACTGCTATCATGTCATATTTCTCATTGGAAATATCTTCAATGGCTTTATCAATACTCATTGGAGTTGCTGGTGCAGTCATATCAATAAAATCAGAATCAAGTCCAACACTTCCAACACCTATGGTAGGTATGTTTGAGATTTTCTTTGTCCAAAAAGCTAAATTCTCTTCAGAATCCTTAAATTCGCTCTCCCAAAACCTCCTCATGCTTGAATGCAAATAGTCTAGCCCAGCTGCTACAGGCGGCAATAGTATCTTTTCAAGATCATGAGGATTTGCCGCTAATTTTGCCTCAAAATCATGCTGTTTCCATTGAGAAAATCTTAATCCAACAATAAACTTGTCGCTGACATTGTCTCTAACCGCCTTGATTATATCTGTAACAAATTGAGAACGTTTTTCAATAGATCCACCGTAAATGTCCTCACGAATATTTGTGCCACCCCATAAAAAATTATCTATAAGATATCCATGGGCTCCATGAATCTCAACACCATCAAATCCTAATTCCTCACAAATCTTGGCATCTGATGCATATGCTTCTATGGTCTCTTTGATGTCTTCTAATGTCATTTCATGCGCAACTTTTTTACCCGGTTTAACTAGGCCAGAGGCTGTATGTCCCGGAACTTCTGGATTTGGTTGCATGCCAAGTTTCCTAAACCCTCCACAATGCCAAAGCTGTGCAATTACAACCCCATGATTATTTTTTATTCCTGCAACAACCTTTTTCCAACCTTCTTTCGCGTCATTACTGTCTAATCTTGGTACATTGGGATAAGCACTTGAAGCTTCATGACTAACTTCAATACCTTCAGTTATTATCATCCCTACTTCTGCTTTTGCTCGCCTAGAATAATAAGAAATCACATCATCGGTGGGAACTCCACCAGGAGACTGATTCCGTGTCATAGGAGCCATTACAACTCTATTTCTTAAACTAACATTCTTTAATTTGTACTCTTCAAAAAGCATAATTAATTGTCGTCCTTAAATTGTGATTTTCTCCATGGGAAATCATTAGGCAAGTCAGAAGATATTGTATTTTTAAAGTCAGCTCTTCTTTTTTCTAAAAAAGACATCACTCCTTCTTTAGCATCATCAGACGCACCTCTTGAATCTATTAACTTGCTCTCAATTATATGAGCATTTTCTGGATTTTCATCTGCTGATAATGACCACAACATATGCCTAGTCATTGCGATTGAAATGGGGGCGCTTGAATCACAAAATAAATCTGATATCTCAATAGCCTTAGATATTAGTTCATCATCTTCCACTAAATAATTAGCTAGCCCAATTCTAAGTGCCTCCTTAGCATCAATGATCTTTCCTGAGTAGCAAAGCTCCAAGGCTGAAGGTATGCCAACAATTTTAGGAAGAAACCAGCTTGCGCAACCATCTGGAACTATTCCTCTTTTAGCAAAAACAAAACCATATCTCGAATTCTTTGAAGCAATTCTTATATCAGCCGGTAATTGCATTGTTGCACCAACTCCAACTGCATCACCATTTGAAGCCGCAATGACTGGTTTAAGGGAATTATAGATCTTTAAATTTAGTATGCCTCCAGCATCACGTCTAAAATCCGAGTTGAATTCATTCCTTGTATCAAAATTTTTATCAAATGTTTTTTCTCCTAATGATAAATCTGCGCCTGCACAAAAAGCCCTGCCTGACCCAGTTATTACAAGAGATTTAATATTATCGTCAGTATTTATATAATCGATAGCATCAAGCATATCTTCTAACATTTGCATGTTAAAAGCATTTAACTTTTTTGGTCTGTTTAATTTTAAGATGCCAACAGAATCAATTTCTTCAAGAATGACAGTCTTATATTCTTTTAACAAAGCCGCTAATTAAAATGGAATATCGTCATCTGTAAGGCCTGGCCCGCTATCATCTTCTGGAAAAGGTGTGTTTGAAGAACTTTCTGCTTGTGGTGAGGAATCAGATGAGCTTCTTGAACCTAACATTGTGAGTTGGTTGCCTAGTACCTCTGTTGTCCATCTATCATTACCATCTTTATCTTGCCATTTTCTTGTTTGAATTTTACCTTCAACATAAACGCTTGATCCTTTGTCCAAATACTTTTCAGCAATTTCAGCTAAATTTCCAAAAAAGACTACTCTATGCCACTCAGTCTTGTCTCTATTTTCTCCGCTTTCTTTATCTTTCCATGATTCTGTTGTAGCTATAGAAAGATTAGCAACTGCTGTTTGAGTTGCTGTATACCTCATTTCTGGTTTTTGTCCTAAATTTCCAACTAAAATTACTTTATTTACGCCTCTGCTCATAATTACCTCTTATAATATCTAGAAAGTTTAACCTAATTTAATTTTTTCATCACGGAATTTTTAATTCATATGGATAGTATTTTCATAAAAGGCGCGAGAACTCATAACTTAAAAAATGTTGATCTCGAAATACCTAGAAATAAAATAATTGTTATAACTGGTCTTTCAGGTTCAGGAAAGTCTTCACTGGCTTTTGATACTCTATATGCAGAAGGTCAAAGAAGATATGTTGAGTCTTTGTCCACTTACGCAAGAAGATTTTTATCGATGATGGAAAAGCCAGATGTAGATCAAATTGATGGGCTCTCTCCAGCAATATCAATTGAACAAAAATCTACATCACATAATCCAAGATCAACTGTAGGTACAGTAACTGAAATATATGATTATTTAAGGCTGTTATATTCAAGAATTGGCACTCCAAGGTGTCCAGATCATGGCGAAGAATTAAAGGCCAAAACTGTATCTGAAATTTGTGATGAAATTCTTAAATTAAAAGAAAATACCAAGATTATGATAATGGCTCCTGTTATTAGAGATAAAAAAGGTGAGCATCAAGGTATATATGAAGATCTCCGAAAAAGCGGTTATGTTCGTGTAAAAATAAATGGGGTGGTTTATCCAATTGAAGAATTTCCGGAGTTAGAAAAAAATAAAAAACATAATATTTCTGCTGTAATAGATAGACTAGTGATTAAATCTGATAATGATATTAGATCTCGAATATCTGAATCAGTCGAAACTTCTTTGTTGTTGTCAGATGGATTGATAGAAATTGAAGAGATTGATTCAAACTCTGTAAGCTTATTCTCATCAGACTATTCTTGTTCTCAATGCGGTTACTCAATACCCGAATTAGAACCTAGAATATTCTCCTTTAATAATCCTCACGGAGCTTGCGCAAAATGTGATGGTCTTGGAGTAATTCAATTCTTTAATGAACAAAGATTAATTCAAGATGATGAAGTCTCAATAGCTAGTGGCGCAATTAAAGGTTGGACAAGAAGAAATAGATTTTACTATTATCAATTAAAATGCTTAAGCAATCATTTTGACTTCAGTTTAACAGCGAAATGGAAAGATCACCCACAAAAAATTAAAGACATAATCTTGTGGGGAACTAAAGAAAAAATCGATTTTTCTCATAGATTTAGAAGTGGAAGTAGAATAATTAGAAAGCATCGATTTGAAGGAGTCATACCTTCGACGGAAAGAAGATTTAAAGAAACAGACTCTGAGTACATCAGAAATGAACTCGCTAAACTTATGTCTGAAAGTGCATGTGATGAATGTGAAGGATCTAGATTAAATACATATGCAAGGAACGTGTTTATTAATAATACTCAGATTCATCAAATTACATCTATGAAAATCAGTGATTCATTGAGTTTCATTAAAAATATGAAACTAAAGGGAGCCAAGGAAAAGATTGCAGAAAAAATACTTAAAGAAATAAAAGATAGGCTAACTTTTCTTGAAGATGTTGGTCTAAGTTATCTTACATTAGATAGGAGTGCTGAAACTTTATCTGGAGGAGAGGCTCAAAGAATTAGATTGGCCAGTCAAATAGGATCAGGTCTAGTTGGTGTCACATATGTTCTGGATGAGCCATCGATTGGGCTTCATCAAAGGGATAATACTAAACTAATAAAAACACTCAATCACTTAAAGAATCTTGGTAATACTGTAATTGTTGTTGAGCATGATGAGGAAGCAATTAGGTCTGCAGACCATATTATTGACATAGGTCCAGGTGCCGGTAGGCATGGTGGTGAAATATGTGCTCAGGGAGATTTAGATGCAATCTTAAAAAATAAAAACTCTATAACAGCGAAATTTTTATCTGGAAAAAGAAAAATACAAATACCTAGCAAGAGAACGAAAATACGTAAAGAAACAATTAAAATAATTGATGCCTATGAGAATAATTTAAAAAAGATATCTGTTGATATTCCGGTCGGGTTATTTACTTGCGTAACTGGGGTTTCGGGATCAGGAAAATCTTCTTTGATTAATCAAACTTTATTACCAATTAGTTCATTTTTATTAAATAAATCTAAGTTATCAAAAGAAGTAAAATGTGGAAAAATTGAAGGATTGGATCATCTGGATAAGGTAATTAATATTGACCAGTCTCCTATAGGAAGAACTCCAAGATCAAATCCTGCAACTTATACTGGACTCTTTTCTCATATTAGAGATCTCTTATCTCAAACAGTTGAGGCTCGTTCAAGAGGCTATAAACCTGGCAGGTTTAGTTTCAACGTGAAGGGTGGCAGATGTGAGGCATGTCAAGGCGATGGTATGATTAAGGTTGAAATGCACTTCCTTGCAGATGTTTATGTGAAATGTGATGTTTGTGATGGAAAAAGATATAACGAACAAACTTTAGAAATTAAATATAAAGATAAAAATATAAGTGACATGTTGGATATGACAGTCGATGAAGCTTTAGAATTTTTTGATGCACATCCACCAATAAAAAATAAGTTGATGACACTTAATGATGTTGGCTTAGGTTACATTACTCTTGGTCAATCTGCTTTAACACTGTCTGGAGGAGAAGCACAAAGAATAAAACTAGCCAAAGAACTATCCAAAAGAAGCACCGGTAAAACATTATTTATATTAGATGAACCAACAACAGGATTACATTTTGCTGACATAGAGCTTCTTTTAAGTGTTCTGAATAGATTAAAGGATCAAGGAAATACTGTTGTTGTGAATGAGCATAATCTAGATGTTATTAAAACTGCTGATTGGATAGTTGATCTTGGGCCCGAAGGAGGTTCTGATGGAGGTGAGATAGTTGCAGAGGGAACACCCGAAGAAGTCTCAAAGATAAAGAGTTCTTTTACGGGTCAATTCTTAAAAGGAGTACTTGATTAAGCAGCTGATTCTTCTTCTTTTAGTTCTGGTTCGCTAACTGTATCTTCTTCTGTCTTCCTATCAACAAGTTCTATAAAAGCCATATCTGCTTTATCACCTGCCCTAAAGCCGGCTTTAATGATTCTTGTATAACCACCTTTTCTTTCACTAGCATTTACAGAAACTTCAGTAAAAAGTTTTGCAACAGCCGCTTCTGAACGCAATTTGCTAAATACATGTCTTCTATTTGCAACAGTATCTTCTTTACCCATAGTAATAAGTGGTTCTATAAACCTTCTTAATTCTTTTGCCTTAGGTAGTGTTGTTTTAATAATATCCTGTTCTATTAAAGCAATCGCTAAATTCTTAAAAAGTGCTTTTCTGTGAGCAGAATTTCTATTAAGTTTTCTACCAGATTTTCTATGTCTCATTTTTTATCCTACTGGTGGCCAGTTTTCTACATTCATTCCTAGTGATAATTCTTTAGAAGCTAAAACATCTTTTATTTCATTTAAAGATTTTTTACCTAAATTTGGAGTTTTTAATAAATCAAATTCAGATCTATGTATTAAATCTCCTATTAAAAAAATACTTTCAGCTTTTAAACAATTTGTTGATCTTACTGTTAATTCGAGTTCTTCGATTGATCTAAGCAAGATTGGATCAAAGTCATTTTGATCTTTTTTAGCTTCTTGTTCTGCTATAGCATCTAAATCTACAAAAGCGCTTAATTGCTGTTGTAAGATAGTCGCAGAATGTTCAATTGCCATTTTTGGATCTAGAGTTCCATCAGTCTCTAGCTCAATTACTAATTTATCTAAATCAGTTCTTTTACCAGATCTTGCATTATCAACCGTATAAGAAACTCTTCTTACAGGACTATAAGAAGCATCAACCTTTAATGCTCCAACAACCCTATCTTCATCTTCTCTTAGATCAGCAGGTTCATAACCTCTTCCATTCTTAACTGTTAAAGTCATTTTTAGATTAACTTTATCCACAATAGTTGCAACATGAAAATCTTGGTTAACAAGCTCAACATTTCCAGGAGCTTCAAATGATGAAGCTAGAACATCGCATGGTCCTTTAACATCTAGTGTAACTTCAGCTGAGTCGCCTTCAATTAGATTTATTGGCATTTCTTTAATATTTAAAAGAATATCAATAACATCTTCTCTAATGCCTTCAATGGTACTGTATTCATGTGAAATGCCTTCTATAGCTACGTCAGTTACTGCCGCACCAGGCATTGATGAAAGCAAAATCCTTCTGAGCGCATTTCCTAGTGTATGACCAAAACCTCTTTCAAGAGGTTCGAGTGTTACCTTTGATAATGTCGGTGACACATCGTCAACCTGTATCTCGGTTGGCACTAATAGATCTATTACTGATGTTTGCATAATTTTCTCCGTACTTATACTTTTATTTTGAGTAAAGCTCAACAATAAGATTTTCGTTAATTTCTGTACTTAAATCAGTTCTATCTGGTACTGATTTGAATACCCCTTTAAAATTTTTTTCGTCTACTTCTATCCAATCACATTCTTCTCTTGATGCAGCTATTTTTAAAGCAGCAGCAATTCTTAAATGCCCTCTCTTTGATTCTCTTACCTCAATTTCATCTCCGGCTTGAACCTGATACGATGGAATGTTTACGACGCTTCCATTTACCATAAATGCTTTATGTGAAACCATTTGACGCGCTTCAGCTCTTGTAGATCCAAAGCCCATTCTGTACACCACGTTATCTAGTCTCTTTTCTAGAAGAGACAAGAGATTCTCACCTGTATTTCCTTTAGATGAAGCTGCTTTTTTATAGTAATTTCTAAATTGCTTTTCTAAAACACCATACATTCTTCTTACTTTTTGTTTTTCTCTTAATTGAAGTCCGTAATCGGAAAGTCTTCCTCTTCTAGCTCCATGAACTCCAGGCAAAGTATCCATGTTGCATTTTGATTCAATTGCCCTTACTCCACTTTTAAGTAATAAGTCTGTGCCTTCCCTTCTGGAAAGTCTTAAAGATGGTCCTCTATATCTAGCCATTTAATTCTCCTTTATACTCTTCTCTTTTTAGATGGTCTACAACCATTATGAGGAAGTGGTGTAACGTCAGTAATACTTTTAATCTTCAAACCGCATGCATTCAAAGATCTTATTGCAGACTCTCTTCCTCCTCCAGGTCCTTTAACTTTCACATCTAGGTTAATCATTCCAAATTCCTTTGCTGCATTACCAGCTTTATCTGCAGCGATTTGAGCTGCAAAAGGCGTGCTTTTTCTTGAACCTTTAAAGCCAGAGCCACCAGAAGTTGCCCAACAAATAGTATTACCTTGTTTATCAGTTATGGTAACGATAGTGTTATTAAATGAAGAATGGATATGAGCCACTCCATCAGTAACAACTTTTTTATTCTTTTTTCCTTTAGCTGCCATATTTATCCTCTCATTGGCTTTTTAGGCCCTTTTCTAGTTCTAGCATTATTTTTTGTGTTCTGTCCTCTAGTTGGTAATTTTCTTCTATGTCTTATCCCACGATAACTTGCTAAATCTTGTAACCTTTTAATATTTGTACTTATATTTCTTCTTAGATCACCCTCAACAACATATGAAGAAACTGCACTTCTTATATTTTCAATTTCTTCTTCAGAAAGATCTGATATTTTTTTTGTGTAATCAATTTTTAAATCTATACAAATATTTTGAGCTGTTCTTCTTCCAATGCCAAAAATATGAGTCAAAGAAATTTCAACATGCTTATTTTCTGGGATATTTACACCTGCAATTCTAGCCATAATTAACCTTGCCTTTGTTTATGTTTTGGATCTGTTTTGCAAATAACAAATAGAACACCATTTCTTCTTACTATTTTGCAATTTCTACAGATCTTTTTTACTGACGCTTTAACTTTCATATTACCTTCTATAATTCTTAAGATTAGCTTTCTTCATTAATGATGCATACTGAGAAGACATCATGTGTGACTGAACTTGTGCCATAAAATCCATTAAGACAACCACTATAATTAATACAGAAGTTCCACCAATTGAAATAGTAGGTGAAATACCTGCAAAATTTATTAGCGCTAATGGGAGTAGGCATATCAGAGTCAAATAAATAGCTCCAAACACTGTTAATCTTGCTAAAACTGAATCTATGTAGTTCGCTGTTTGTTCTCCTGGCCTTATTCCCGCAATATATGCTCCAGACCTTTTAAGGTTATCTGACACATCTTTGGTATTAAAAGTAAGTGCGAGCCATATAAAACAAAAACTTATTATTAGACCTGCAAATACTAAAATATATAAAGGTTGACCTGGGTTAAGAGCCAATGAAAAACTTTGGAGAAAACTCAAAGATTCATATTCACCAAACCAAGTTGATAATGAAGCAGGGAATAATAAGAAAGTACTAGCAAAAATTGCTGGTATTACACCGGCCATATTTACTTTAAAAGGTAAATGACTAGCTTGAGCTTGCATTAATCTTCTGCCTTGCTGCCTTTGTGCATAGTTGACAGTTATTCTTCTTTGTCCTCTTTCTATAAATACTACTACAGCAATTACAGCCATTGATAAGAGACCTATTCCAATTAACAGCAGTATGCTTAGGTCTCCTTGTCTAGATTGTTCTAAAGCTTGTCCAATCGCACCAGGAATTCCAGTTAGAATACTTGTTGCAATGATAATCGAAATCCCATTTCCTATTCCCCTTTCTGAGACTTGTTCTCCTAGCCACATTAAAAACATAGTTCCAGCTACAACTGAAAATACAGCTGAAACAAAGAATGAAGGACCTGGAGCGTATGCTAAACCACTTGCTGAGAGAGTAGCTGCAAGCGCAGAGGCTTGAATAAAAGCTAATACCGCTGTTCCATATCTTGTGTACTGGGTAATTGTATTTCGTCCAGCTTGTCCATCTTTTTTAAGTTCTTGAAGGTATGGTATTGAGTTAGAAAAAAGCTGCATGATAATTGCTGAAGAAATATATGGGACAACATTTAGGGCAAAGATGCTCATTCTTTCCAAAGCTCCGCCTGAGAACAAATTAAACATTTCTATGATTGTTCCCTGATTTTGTTGAAATAATGCAGCAAGCCTTTCTGGATCAATGCCAGGAATAGGAATATGTGTACCTATTCTATAAACAAGAATGGCGAAGAAGACGAATCTTAATCGCTTCCAAAGGTCGCTCATGTTGCCTTGATCAGCCATTATTCTTGGTCACCCTCTTCTTCAGATTTTTTTGGTTTAACCTTTTCCTCTGTCTTAATATCTATAATCTTACCGCCAGCATTTTCAATGGAATTTCTAGCACCTTTAGTAACTTTAATTCCTTCTACAGTTATTTTTGAATCAATTGGAGTATCGCCAAAAATTTTTACCTTCTTAACAGATTTACTAATTAACTTATTTTCTTTAAGTGTTTCTAAGCTAACTATATCCATGCCGTTTAAGTTTTTGACATTAACTTCTTTAAGATTATTGTTTACTCTTGATGAAAAACCAAATTTAGGCAATCTCATCTGAAGCGGCATTTGTCCACCTTCAAATCCCATTCTGATATTTCCTCCAGATCTTGATTTTTGACCTTTGTGTCCCCTACCAGCTGTTTTGCCAGTACCAGAACCAATACCTCTACCAACTCTTTTTCTATTCTTTGCTGTGCCTTCATTAGAAATAGAGTTAAGTGTCATAGGATTTTTATTTTCTTTACTCATTTTAATTATCCATTATCTCTAACATATCAGAGATCTTATTTATCATTCCACGGTTACTTGGAGTATCTTCTACACTTATGGTTTGATTTAATTTTTTAAATCCAAGTCCTTTAATGCAAAGTTTATGATTCTTCATTCTTCCAATACCACTTTTAACTAATTTAATTGTTATTTTTTGTGCTTCACTCATGATATTTCTTCAACCTTTTTACCTCTTCTAGCAGCAACTGTTTCAGGTGACTCCATTGCACTTAATGCATTAATGGTTGCTCTAACAACATTTACCGGATTTGTTGATCCGTAACACTTAGCAAGAACATTTTGAACTCCAGCAAGTTCTAAAACAGCCCGCATAGCACCACCTGCAATGATTCCAGTTCCTTCAGATGCAGGTTGCATATATACATTTGCAGAACCGTGCCTTGCTTTAATTGGGTACCATAATGTTGTGTTGTTTAACTCAACCTCTACCATGCTTCTTCTTGCATTTTCCATAGCCTTTTGAATCGCAATTGGTACCTCTTTAGCTTTTCCTCTTCCAAAGCCTACTCTGCCATTGCCATCACCAACAACAGTCAATGCTGTAAAGCCAAATATTCTTCCACCCTTCACCACTTTTGCAACCCTATTAACTTGAACTAGCTTTTCTTCAAGTGCATCAACTTGTTGGGTATTCATTGCGTTATTATCTTTCATTTACTAAAACTCCAATCCTGCATCTCTAGCAGAATCTGCTAAAGCTTTAATTCGACCATGATATTTATAGCCAGATCTATCAAAAACAACTTTCTTAATTCCATTTTCTAAAGCCCTTTCAGCAACTTTTTTACCGACAGCAGCAGCAGCATCTGTGTTATTTGATTTCATATCTGATTCTTTTTCATTTGTTGATGCTGAGACAATTACCTTAGATCCAAGGCTATCGAATACTTGTGCATAAAAATGTTTTGAAGACCGGAAAACAGTTAGTCTTGGAGACTCTTGAACTTTTATTTTAGCTCTAACTTTTTTTGCTCTTCTTAATCTAGAATTATTTTTAATACTCATTAACCCGCTCCTGCACCTGCAGCCTTTTTAGCTTCTTTTCTTTTAACTTGTTCATCAGAATATCTAACGCCTTTGCCTTTATATGGTTCTGGAGGCCTGAAAGCTCTAATTTCTGATGCAGCTTGGCCTAAGATCTGTTTGTTATGACTTTTTAAAACAACTTCGGTTTGTGAAGGAGTCTCAACCTCAACCTCTTCTGGAAGTTGATATTTAATTGGATGAGAGAATCCTAATGTTAATTCTAATAACTTGCCAGAGGCCTTAGCTCTATAACCAACCCCTATTAACTCAAGTTTTTTTTCAAAACCCACCGAGACACCTATAACCATATTATTTACAATTGATCTTGTTGTTCCAGCAAGTGCAACGGATTGCTGGTCATCTTCGTTATATTTAACAGTAAGAACGTTTTCGTTATTCTCAATAGATACAGATGAGGGAATATTAAATTCTAATTCGCCCTTACTTCCTTTAACTTTTATAAGATTATCAACAATATTTAATTCAACATTATCAGGAACATTAATTGGATTTTTAGCTACTCTAGACATTAAAAAACCTCACACAAAATTTCGCCACCAACGTTCTTTGCTTTGGCTTCCTTATCCGTCATCAAACCTTGATTAGTAGAAATAATAAATGATCCCAACCCGCCTTTAACGCTATCAATATCAGATGCGCCTGAGTACTTTCTTAGACTTGGTTTGCTTATTCTTTTTAGTTCTTTTATTACAGGGAGTTCATTATGATACTTTAGCTCAACTTCGATCATAGGCTTAGAGTCATCAGTTTTCTTAGATGCTTTAAGATAGCCCTCTGCAACCAAAACATTAACAAGGTCGTGCTTTAGTTTGGAATAAGGGATATAAACAGAATCTTTTCCACGCATTAAGCCGTTTCTAATTCTTGTTAAACAATCTGCTATAGGATCTTGAAAACTCATAATATTACCAACTTGATTTAACTAAACCAGGTATGTCCCCTCTCATAGCAGCTTCTCTAAGTTTTATTCGGCTTAAACCAAATTTTCTATATACTGCGTGAGGTCTTCCTGTTACCTGACATCTTCTAACTACCCTTGATGGACTCGCATTTCTTGGAAGCTTTTGAAATTTAATACGAGCATCATACCTTTCTTCACTTGATAAAGTTTGATCGCTCATTGCTTTCTTTAAAGCAGCCCTCTTTTCAGCAAACTTCTCAACTGTTTTGATCCTTTTTATTTCTCTAGCTATCATTGATTTTTTTGCCATATCTATACCTATTTTTTAAATGGAAAGTCTAAAACTGTTAAAAGTGCCTTAGCATGTTCTTGTGAATTAGCTGAAGTATTAATACAAACATCCATGCCTCTAATATTGTCGATGTTGTCGTAATTGATTTCAGGAAAAATAATTTGCTCTTTAATACCAAAACTATAATTACCCTGCTGATCAAATGATTTTGGATTTAGGCCTCTAAAATCTCTTTCCCTTGGAATTGCAATTTTAATAAGCCTTTCAATAAAATCATACATTTTATTTCCTCTTAAAGTTACTTTGCATCCTAGAGGCCAGCCTTCTCTGATTTTGAAACTGGCAACAGACTGTCTGGCCTTTGTAACAACTGGTTTTTGTCCTGCTATAACAGTTAGATTTTCTAATGCGGATTCAAGATACTTCTTATCATTAGCGGCCTCACCTACGCCCATATTTATAACAACTTTTGTTAATTTAGGTACTGCCATAACATTATTAAGGCCTAGCTCTTCCATGAGAACAGGTCTTAATTCTTTATTAAATTTTTCTTTTAAATTAGCCATTATTTAATTTCGACTCCATCTGATTTAAAGAGCCTTACTTTTTTTCCATTTTTATCAATAGAATATGAGATCTTATCTTTTGCTTTTGTCTTTGGATTCCATATTGCTAAATTAGATAAAGATATAGCAGCCTCTTGTTCAACAACGCCACCAGCTACTCCCATCTCAGGGTTAGGTTTTGTATGTTTCTTTACAATGTTTATTCCAGTCACTATGGCCTTATTTTTATCTCTTACTATTTCCCTAAGTGTTCCTTTTTTACCAATATCCTTACCAGCAATTACAATCACTTCGTCTCCAGATCTTAATTTTGTAGGTGTTGAATAATTTTTCATTTTATAAAACCTCTGGAGCAAGTGATAAAATTTTCATATGCTTACCATCTCTTAATTCTCTTGTTACTGGACCAAAAACCCTGGTTCCAATAGGTGCTTTCTGTGCATTTACTAGCACTGCTGCATTTTCATCAAATTTTATAAGGGAACCATCTCTTCGTCTTACACCCTTTCTTGATCTAACTATTAACGCATCAACAACTTGGCCTTTTTTTACCTTTCCGGTTGGGATAGCCTCACGCACAGCAACTTTGATGATGTCTCCAATATTTGCATATCTTCTTTTAGAGCCACCTAGTACCTTTATACACATAACACTTCTAGCCCCGCTATTGTCTGCTATTTTAAGTAATGATTGCATTTGTATCATTGCGCATCCTCCTTAACAGTTGAGACTTCATCAGAAACTAAAACCCATGTTTTGGTTTTTGATAATGGTCTGCATTCTTTTACAGAAACAATATCTCCAACAGTAGCAGTATTGTTTTCATCATGAGCATGAACTTTTGTAGCTCTCTTTATAACTTTTCCATATAAAGGATGTTTTACTTTTCTTTCAATTTTTACAGTAATAGTTTTATCAGCTTTATTGCTAGTGACTACTCCTGTTAAAATTCTTGGGTTAGTTTGTTCCATTAGGCTTTATCCTTTAATTTAACTTCATTCATTACAGTTTTAATTAGTGCAATCTTTTTCTTAGCTTTAACAAGATCGCTAGTTTCATTTAGCTGTCCCGTTTTATGTTTAATCCTTAATCCAAATTGAGATTCTCTTGCAGAAATAAGTTCAGCGTTTAACTGTTCAAGACTTTTCTTTCTTAAATCTGCTAATTCTTTATTCATTTATAGATCCTTTTTAATAAAGTGTGTTTTTATCGGTAACTTTGCTGATGCAAGCCTAAATGCTTCTCTAGCAAGTTCTTCTTCAACCCCTGCCATCTCAAACATGACTTTACCTGGTTGAACAAGTGCTACCCAATACTCAACATTTCCTTTTCCTTTTCCCATTCTTACCTCAAGAGGTTTCTTTGTAATTGGTTTATCTGGAAAAATTCTAATCCAAATATTACCGCCTCTTTTTATGTATCTAGTCATGGCACGTCTAGCAGCTTCAATTTGTCTGGCGGTAATTCTGCCTCTATCAGAAGCAACAAGTCCAAATCTTCCAAAAGCAATAGTATTACCATTTTGAGCAAGACCACGATTTCTGCCCTTGTGCATTTTTCTAAATTTTGTCTGTTTAGGTTGTAACATAACTTTTAGTTAGCTCCCTGATCTTGTTTATATGGATCTTCTTGAATCTCACCTCTGTAAACCCATACTTTTACACCAATAATTCCATAAGTTGTCAATGCTTCTGCTGTACCATAATCTATATCAGCCCTAAGCGTGTGAAGTGGAACTCTTCCTTCTCTATACCATTCTGTTCTGGCAATCTCAGCACCATTAAGTCTTCCAGAAACTTCTATTCGAACACCTTTAGCACTTTGTCTTAGCGCGCTTTGAACAGTTCTCTTCATAGCTCTTCTGAACATAACTCTTTTTTCTAATTGTTGAGCAACACCTTCAGCCAATATTTTTGCATCTAAATCTGGTTTTCTTACTTCTTTGATGTTTATTTGAGAGGGGCCCTTGACTATTTTTTCAACTGCTTTTTTAAGATTTTCAATCTCTTCGCCCCGTTTTCCAATAATAATTCCTGGTCTAGCGGTATGAATATTTACAATAAAGGTATCAGCGGTTCTTTCAAGTTCTATCTTGCTTATTGAAGAATTTTTAAGTTTCGAATTTAAATGATCTCTTACTTTAAGGTCTTGAATTAAATTATTTGAAAAATCCTTGCCTTTGGCATACCAATTAGCATTTTGTTTTTTAGAAATTCCTAATCTAAAACCGTTAGGGTTAACTTTCTGTCCCATTATTTATCTCCCTCTACCAATATGATTTCTATATGGCAAGTTGGTTTTATTATTCTGTCAGCTCTTCCTCTTGCTCTTGGCTTCATCCTTTTTAGTCTCATGCCTTGATTAACAATTACTGACTTAACAGATAACTTATCAATATCTGAATTATTATTATTTTCAGCATTAGCTATAGCTGATTCTAGTAACTTTTTAATTACGGCTGACCCTTTTTGCTTATTAAATACAAGAAAATCCATAGCCTCATCAACTTTTTTACCTCTGATTTGATCTGCAACTAAAGCTGCCTTTTGAGGTGATAATCTTGTTCCTTTCAAGTATGCTCTTGTTTCCATGATTAAGCCTTCCTATCTCCAGAATGCATTTTAAATGTTCTTGTAATTGCAAATTCGCCTAATTTATGTCCAACCATATCTTCATTTATAAATACTGGAACATGCTGTCTTCCATTGTGAACAGATATAGTCAATCCAACCATTGATGGAATAATCATAGATCTTCTTGACCAAGTTTTTATAGGCTTCTTATCATTATTAGCATTAGCCTCATCAACTTTTTTAGCAAGAGATAAATCTACAAAAGGACCTTTTTTTAATGATCTTGGCATGTTATTTCTTACCTCTTCTTCTAATAATTAAGTTATCAGTTCTCTGATTTTTTCTTGTCTTGTAACCTTTAGTTGGAACGCCCCATGGTGTTGATGGATGTCTTCCTCCAGATGTTCTACCTTCTCCTCCTCCATGAGGATGATCAACTGGATTCATTGCTACACCTCTTACAGTTGGCCTAACACCTCTCCACCTTTTAGCACCAGCTTTGCCCAAAGATTTAAGATTATTTTCTTGGTTTGATACTGTTCCTAAAGTAGCCCTACATTCCCATAAAACTTTTCTAGTTTCTCCAGATTGAAGTCTTAATGTTGCATATATTCCTTCTTTTGCAACTAATCTTGCAGACGTTCCTGCACTTCTTGCTAGTTGAGCACCCTTCATTGGTTTTAATTCAACACAATGCACATTAGTACCTAATGGAATATCTTTAAGCTTCATAGAGTTACCAACTTTAATTTCACAGTTATCTGCAGAGATAATTTGATCTCCAATTTTTAACTTTTGAGGCGCAATAATATAT
>MDSZ01200471.1_pt1 | contig 16548 bp, 5 predicted proteins | sample 811201 | NCBI WGS metagenome assembly MDSZ01 (sample SAMN05326647, study PRJNA326480) | marine metagenome | isolation source: seawater | place: Indian Ocean: North | collected 2010
ATGAAACAACATTTGGACATTTGAAATTCTTTTCAAGAAACACACATACAATTTATTCACCACGATTAGAAGTTCGCTGGGACGACCATTCACCTTGTACAGGTTCAAACACAGGTTCTTTAAATGAATTAACAATGAGTGGATTGGCTGATAACTTTTTATATATGAGAGGTTTAAGAGAAGAATACAAAGTTGGTGAACGAGTTAAGTTTAGAGTTGGTGCTAGAAAAAGATACATACAAAAATCATTTACAACATCAGTTCAAACCGTTACTGGTTCTTTTATTCCTGAAAGTAGTGGTTCATATGCAATTAAAGATATGGCTACTGATGAATTTATTGTTCCATTTAGTGGATATACATCTATGAGCTGTGATTCAGAAGGTCCTTATTTTAATCAATGGTTAGATGGATTTTATCCTGATAGAGTTTATAAAATACAATTAAAATTAAAATATGATGATGGACAAGAACAAGTCTTTGATGATGACTTTGAATTTATAGTTAAAAGGAAATAGGTATGGCATATTTAGACCCACAAGTTCAAATGGACAATCTTGAAAGATTATTGGACTTAATAGCTGAGGCTTTAATCGAAAGTCCATTAATTAATACAGATAATGTTGAAAACAATCAAAAATTTATTCGTGATGGAATTATTCAGATAGGACAACCATTAGACAATGCTGATACTTCATTAACAAATGAAAGGTTAGTTTTATATCAAAAAGATATTAAAGCCAATCAAGAAGATTTAAACCAAACAACTTTGATAGGCAATCAAGACACAGGTGTTATGCAAGACTTACAAGCAATAGCCGATGGTGTTGATTTTGATACTTTATCAATAGCTATTACGGAGGGTGTGAATCCAGGTGAAATTTCAATAGGTTTAGTAGGTGGAGGTGATGCTTACAATGGTGAGACTATAACAAACTTAATAGTTGGTGATGGTAATCCATTAAATATGAGTCAATTCATTCCACTACAACAATCTTCTTCAATTGTAAATGTTGAAGCTGCTGAGGAGTTTTTAGATACAACTATTTATGAATTGTTACCAACGGGTGATTCAAGACAAGCTAGAATAACGAGATTTTTTCAAGAACTAAATGCTTTATTGCCTGGTCCTAATAACTATCCTGAATTTGATTTGAACAATGATGAAAGAGTTGATAGAGACTCATCAGGTAATTGGATAGGGGATGCTAATTATAATTTGTCACATAGTATATCCACATCCCAAAACAATCCATCGGAATCATTAATAGACCAAGAACAAGCTTTTATTCATAGGTTAAAAAAAGATGCGAATGATATTAATTCTGCTTCTACAATTGAAGATATTTTTAATACCATTGAACCATATTTAACTGATATATTGGAGGATGATACATCACCTCTTGATGATAGACCAGAATATGTAAATCAATCAAGTGGTTATTTACAATTTAGAAACCCGAATCAGGCTATAATAATTAGAAATACAAATCAAGAATTTATTCAAGGATTAGACCCAAGTAATCCAACTTATTTAAATACAGGTTTTACCATTACAATGTGGGTTAGGTTTTTAGATAAATCATCAGGTGGAACATTATTTAATCTTTCTAATGTGTTAAGATTAGAGACAATTGTATTGGATAAAAATGATACTATAAGTAATCCATTTGCAAGTGATACAGACTCACCAGATACTACACTTGAACAAATATCAAATGCACTTAATTTAAATTATTTTGAAACAAGCAATTCTGCTAGATTTGTCAGACTTGTTCTTAATGATGGTGCTTATACAAGAACATCAAGCACTGGATTACAACTTGGAAACTCAGCAGATGGTATGGAAAAAAATATCTATCAAGGTGGAATAACAGATAATACAAAAGATATTTTTCAATCAACATTCATACCTGAAGATTTTTCAGAATGGTATTTTATATGTGCTAGTTTTAAACATGATTCTTTAGAAGACGAAAGTTTAACTAACTATCCTCAGTTTCGAACTAATCAAATGTTTTGGTTAAATCACATAGACCCTACTAACAATGGAGCCGTAGTCAGAGATTCTGATTATGGAAACAAAGCAAAAGTAGAAATCATTTCAAGAACAGACTTACTACGAGCTCGTGGTTTTAAAGTTTAAGGAGTTTATATAAATGGCCTCCGTTGAAATGAAAACAATAGTAAAGGGTAATGGTTACAAGCGAACCACCGATATTCCTTCCACAGAAATAGATTGTCAATATTATAAACAAGTTGAAGTTGGTGATGTATTGTGGGGTGGTCATGTTGTTACTCAAGATGATATAGATAATGGTCATGCTAGATTAATTGGTTTCAACTGTGGTTCTCCTGTTGTTGATTGGATGTCTGATGGACCAGATAGTTATGTTGGACAATATTATCTTACAAATCCATTTGAAGAAGGTGGTGTTGGTGAAGACGGAGAACTTTTTAATCATGGTCCTGGTGGTTGTGGTACTGGTTGTAATGTTAATGGTATGGGAACTTGTGAAGAATGTGTGGGTTCAGGAATCACACCACCTGCAGATTCAGACTTTGATGGTGTTGAAGATTGTATACAAGAGGGATTTGGTGGAACTTGTTGGGATGGAATAACTTGTTGGAACACATTAGACTCAATACCTTTTGATTGTCCACCTCAATGGCCGTATGGTGATGATCCAGGTGTAGGATATGGTGAAGAACAAGGTGGTCCAGGTGGTAACCAACCTACGATTAAAGAAACGTGTTGTGATCCTAATGAGGACGGAGTAGAAGAACATTTTGCAATTAATGGAATGGGTCCTAGTCCATTAGATGATGAATTTGGTTATGTCGCAGGTGCTTGTGAACATGAACAATGTGTTGCGAAGTCAATAACTGAAGGGCCAATTGGTTCTCAAGTACATTATCGTCATCATAGTAAACATTGTCTACATCCTGTTAAAAATTGGAATGTTTTATGGCAACACTCTGACCAGAATAACAGAAATGCTGATTATTCCTACAACCATCAAGCTGAAAGACATAGATTCTATCCTTATTTTGATAATAATCATATTTCAGGTTCAAACGAAACCCCATATATGAAATATTATCCAGACGAACTTCCTGCTGGACATTCGAGTTATGCAACTATAATTCCTGAAAATTTTCAAAAATCTCGTTATCAAAAAAATCAATTTTTTGAGGTTGATATTTATCAATCAATGGATTCTTGTGATGAGGCTTATAGAGTTAAAGCAGGACTTTACAGTCCATATAGGGTAGAAATACTGGGTCAACACGTAATGTGTGAACCTTATACACAGACTGGATATACTGGTGCATGTATTAGATCCTGTATTGATTCAGATATTGTATGGGAACAAATATATGAGTTCATCTATTCCTCTTATGGCACATTTTATTTACAGGCATTTTTTGCTAGCACGGATATAGAGATATTAAGAAAAGTACCTGAAAATAGACATACTGATACAGCTGATTTTGTTAAAGGTTATGGACTTGGTTGGTGGTTAGATTTACCTAGTTCGGATGGAGTATTTGGAGGAGATTTTGATTGGGGTCATATGGCAGATGCGATGGCGCCTGTTATTAAAGATGTATTGTATAGACTTGGTTTTCCATTACCACCAGTAGCTATTGGATTTGATTATTTAAAAGATCCCTCATTAGATTACAATGGGCCCCCACATTGTGAAAATGTATCCCTTCAATATTTACAATCAATATATGAGTGGAGAGGGTTTCTTAATATTGCAGCATTTTTTGATGACTTTATTGTTCCTGGTGTGACACCTCAAGGAGTCGATGATACGGGATTGATTGAACCAACTATGAATAGTGTTTATGATCCTCTTAGTGGAATTGATTATAGAAATGATTCTCAACATAAAAATAATTTATCTGCGTGTAGTTATTTAGAATTTATGACTTTACCTGGTGGTACTACAAATGGTGATGGAATTTACTATCGTCCTGACGAAATACCATCACAATTTATAACTCAACACAGTAATAACTCAGCTAAATCTGAACAAATAAGGGGAGCTAATTGTAATACTGAAGTTTCAATTTTTAATAATTTAATTTTTAGTAGAATAAGAGTAACTTGTAATGATGGTTCAACTGAAGTTATTATGCAAGGTGATAATAATACTGAAGGTTTAACTACACGATTTGCTACAACAGGTAATGGTTCTTGTTTAAAAAATATAAAAAATAGGTCTACACAAGACTTGTTTTATTTATCAAACGCAGATGATAGAGTATCATTAGGTATTTTTTATCCTGATTCTATAAATCTTGCTAAAGATAATTTTTCCAGCAATTTAGAATCTCAATATAGTCAATTAGCTAAACCTAATAGAATCACCAACGGTTCAGGAACAAAGGTTGATGAAACAGGAGAGGATATATGGGCTACATCTACTGATATAAGTAATAGTGACAATTGGAATGCCATTGGTATTAATGTTTCTAGTCAAACATTTACACCTGATAATTGGAGACCAATAGCCAAACCGGATTATGACTCGGTGAATAATTATCAACCATCTGATAAAATTATGCCATATTGGGTATTTAATGATGATAATTGTTATTCTGGTAATAAGTGTTTAATATTTGATTATTCTCAGTATTCACAATTAGGTATTGATGCTTATGACGAAAGACAAGGTTGGAAATATAATATTGATAGAAATACAATGGCGGGTGCTTTCGGTTATGGACAATCTTATAAAGTATCCTTTTTAATGAAAACAGAAAATATAGGTGATGAAAGTTTGTTACATTCTACAGGAGTGCATGTTGTATTTAATTTTTTCGATGATCCTAATGACGAACCTGCTGCTAATTTTAAAAACCCTACTGAAAATCAGCTGATGGATCCTTTCGATGATATAGATGACCCTAGTCAAATACTTGTGGTTAAAAATAGTAACTCTCAATGTGGTGAAAATTCACATACATATTATAGGGATGTTGCAAATCAAGGATTTTTTCAGAAGAATCCATATCATTATGGTTTCAGTTTGGCTGATGATGATGATTTATATTGTAACTTATCAAGAGCTAGCTTTACAAATTCTAAAGTAGGTGAGTGGCAAAGAATGGAGTTTACACTTCAAGCACATGAAATTTATAAATATATTGCAAGTGTAGAAGGTTATCAGGATCCAGATACACCTGCCCGTAAAGATGCTTCTTTACCAATGTCTATTCAATTTTATGATTTAAATTATGCTAAAGGTGGGTTTAATATTGATGGTCATTTTCAAAACCAATTGGATAACAACACCACACCAGCTACAGTGTATATAGATGAAGTTGAATTAAAAGAATCTTTTGATTTTCATCCTGATGTATTTGTTAGAAAAAGACTATCAGCTACAGAATTTGGTTCAGGAGACCTTACAAAATATTTCGATCCAGAAATAGAAGAACAGAGAGCATCTTACAATGACACAACTGCACCACTTGAAATTGGATGTTATTTTTATCCAAGATTTGCTCATGATGATATTTTTTCTCCAAGAAAAAATGTTATGGTGCAAGAATTTAAATTTGGACAATTTTTCATAAGTGATTTAGATTGGGGTGATGGTTCTTCACTTGAGTATACATCATCACCATTAAAATTAAGTTTTAATACTATGGCTTTTCATTCATATGAAAAACCTGGAATCTATGAAATTAGAGGGACTATGTTTCAAATAAAACCTGATGAATATATATGGGATATAATTCCAGAAAATATAACGTATAATGGTATTGGGGGAGTAGCAGCTAATAGAACATTTATACTAAGAATAAATGTCAATGAAGGAGGTGGAAGTGAAGATTTTCCATATTTTGGTTCTGATGGTTTTTCATTTATACCATTTTTAAATCCTACACCTATCATAGGTGGTTATTCTACACAAAGTTCTTACTATAAAAATATAAAAAGAAATTTAGGTATAATGGGTCCGGATGATGACATAGATTATTATGTTGATATTAATTATGGAAAGATAGGAGATAGGTTTAAAACTGAAGTAGCTATGTGGAAAATGGACTCTAATTATTTAGATTATTTCCAAAGTCTTCCAGCATATTTAACACCTATTAATCCGAATGAAAATACCGACCCTGCTTTTTTAGAAACACTACCATTTCCAACTTACTTAGAGGAATTTAACACTCCTTATGGTGATAACGATTTAATTAATCAAGATGATGCAGATTGGTGGGGGTTTGCTGGGAGACCAGACATAAAAGCTAATATGCAAACTTGGATGGATATTGGTAGTGAAAGTGATTTACCACCTCAAGGTAAAACTGAAGCAGTTCCTTTTTGGACTTTTGTTAATCCTACTAATCCTGCAGCATTATTGACTAGCGAAGATGGAACTTATACTACTGGAGATGAAAGGTGGAATAAAGTAAGAGATGGTTTGGGTAAATCAATTGGAGACGTTGATTTATCAAACATAAGATATTACTACAAAAGATTTACTTTATTTGATATGTTAGGGTTTGAAGAACAAGAAGAAAATATTGAACAATATTTTTCTACAGATTCTGTTGACACAAGTCCTGAATATTTAGCCACATTACGATTCCCAACATATATGTCAGAATTTGATATATATAATAATGGTATTGATTTCACAACACAAATACATTGGGAGAATGAGGGAAGACCTGATATAGGTATGATGATACAACATCTTCTTTTATTTCCTGACAATGTAGATGATTTTTATGAAAGTCTTAATAATGCAAATGAGGATATAGGTTATACTTTTCCTACAAATATACAATTACCTCTTTCAGATGAGGGTTATAGTGTTGGTGAAGTAGCAATTCATTATACTGGTAATACAATGACAGGTTATATTGGAGCAGGTCCAATTACAGATATTAATACTTTTGTTGGTGGTGAGGAATTTTTCCCACTGTCAGTTGGTATAAATACTTATGCTTGTGCTGATGTGTTTGGTGGTAGTGGTATACCAGGTTCAGTTGATGGTTATAAGTTTTCAGCTGAATCACTTTCTACTATAGTTGATGATGAAAATAGAAATTATGATGTGTATGAATGTATACCTGGTAATATAATTGTTTTACCTTCAAGTTCCTTTTTTAATCTTACAGGTTTCACTACTCTTTCAAATCATCCAGAAAACCCGATTTCACCAAGATATTGGAAAAATTATATACCAAAAGATTATTCTATATTTAATAGAAAAGGAATTGATTTAGATTCAAATTTAATAGATATTTATTCACAACAAGAGTGGTTAGATGATTATTATTATCCTGTATTACCGAAACATGGTGCTGATGGTAAATTTATTGAGGGTGACTATCCTAATGACAATATACCATTTCCATTAAATGGTCCAATTACAGAAAACAAACACTCAGAACCTTTTTTATTATTTGAAGTAAATAACGAAGAAATTGATGTAAATGTTTTTGATGATACAAGTGGTAATTCTAACTTTGGACATGGAGTTAGTGATTTTAAACCTAATTTTGATGATGCAACTTTAGAACCAAAGACAACTAGAAAAATGTCAAAAATTAAAACATCAACACTAACTAAGGCATTCTAATGGCTAGAAAAGTACAACAATTTAAACATTCTCCTGAAGCATATTCATATGGTCAATATGTTTTTGAAGATAGTCAAGTAGATGAATTTCAAGATATATTGGGTTCAGATGGTCTTCCTTCTCCAGCTGATAAGTATAATGATAAGGCTTTGTATTCAACAGTAGTGGGTGAAGATAATAGAGATTATATAATTCAAAATAAATTGAGAAGAATTGGATCAAGTTATATTCAAATTAATGAATTTAGGGTTGATAACAGACATTCTACCAGTAGGGTAAGGGATACTTTTTTTCAAGGATTGATATTTGATACACATACATTCAATTGTTATCGAAGCACTGGTAAATTAAAATCATATGGCCAACTTAGAAATGCATTAAATGGTGCCGGTTCTACTGATAGTGAATCAAGAGTGAATGGATTTAGTGGTGATAACAAAGAATTTAGACTAGACCAATACGCTTCATTTTTTAAATGGGATGCTCCACGATATGGTAAAGGTAAAGGTCCAGGTAATTTTGATTTTTTAAAAGACCAAATTATAATAGAAAACTTTGATAGTATTGATGTTTTGGAAACTCCTAGTTTTTCTAGAAGAGATAATAATTTTATAGAAAATGGTATGAAGTTTGATTATCCAGAAGGTACTGGTGGTGCTTATGAGGGACAACAATTAAAACAACCTTTCCATCCTTCAGACCACACCGACTCAAAAGTAACTCAAATTTTTAATGAAGATGGAGAACAAAATTTTTTACAATTTATGTTTTATCTAAAAGGAAATAAACAAGTATCAAAGCATGGTGGAAAACAATCAGCTTCCAATAGAATTTATGTATTTAGAGTAAATCCAAACAATCTTTTTACAACAGATGGTCTTGGAAAGGTAACAGAATTAGATTTTAGAATTGGTGGTAATGGTATAAATTATAGACAAGATTCTGGTCAAGATTTAAGTTCTAGATGGGAAGTAACAAGATTCAGAGTAACAATTGATACACAAGGAGGAGCGTCTAGAGAAGAGTATGAAGAAGCTGGTATTAATTTAGAGATAGCTGATAAAATAAAACCACCTATAGTTTTAAGAGAGGATTTTTTAGACGAAGATTTTTTAGATTATAATATATACGCTGAAAATTTTACAAATGCATTAACATCGCCAGGAACTAATACTTATGGAATTAATTTTACTCCAGTACCTTTAATTCTTTCAAAAAATACGGATATAAATTTACAAACTTATCGTCAGAATGATATGTTAAGGCAATTAACTTCAGCTCCAGGTAATGTTTCCGTAAGATTATATACTTCAAACTTCACTACAAGTGACCAAATTTTAAATAATGTTTTTACCACTAGCGGAGGTGATTCAGTTCCTCCTTATTATAAATTTTGTATTGTTGATTGGGATGATAAAGAGAATAAAATTCAAACTGTTGAGGATGTTTTTGATTTAAAACCATTTGATGAAATAAGTTTAATAGAGGCCCAATCAAACAATACTTTTAATTTTGTCGAGATAGATAGTGACTTAACAAATACATATTTTGAAGCTGGAATAAAAACTATAAAAATTCTTTTGTTTAGTTATATTCAAGCTGGTGAAACTGGTTGGAGGTCTGACTATAGAGACTATCCACCATTTGAGGCGATAGAACCTCTAAGATTTAAATTAATCACGGCTAGAATATTTTTAGATATACCCATTACAAAATATCCTGATTTTGGAGATTTTGGTGGTGATGAATACACAACACTACCTTGGCCATATGATACACCTGTTATTGGCGGACTAACTGAAAATTCAAAATATTATCAGAGTTTAACAAACGTATTACAGAGTGGAAAAATAACTAATACTGAAATTGTTGATGAAAGATTTTTAAATGGAGCTAAAACACAACTTGAAAATAATCGCATTGGTGAAAATATACAAAAAATGGATTTAGAACAATTTAGATATTTTGATAAAAGGTATGATATGAATACATTATTAAATATATCTGTAAATACTTTTTATAATGATTTCAATTATTTTGATGGTGAAACAAATAAATTTTCAGAGGAAAGTTCAGTCGGACAGATATTTATAGGTGATAATCAGGACAATGATTTAAAACAAAGTTGTAAGATAGAATTTAATACCGCTGATTTTTTAAGTAAAACTATTCCTGATTCAAGTGGTAATTCAAATAAAGGAATAATGGTGGGTGATTATAAAATTAAAAAAATCAGAAAAGGTGAACCAATGAGAAGAGATTCATTTATAAAAACTCCTAAAAAAGCAGGTAATACTGAGGGAGCATTATAATGCCTACAAATTTTGAATTTGAATTTAATCAACAAGATAGAGAATTAATTGTAACTCAAGATAGTGCTACGTTCTCTGGTGAAAATTATATTAGATTAACTATATATCCAAGTGAAGCAGCAACACAACCTGTTAATTTGGGTGATAATAATTTAGCTATATTCTTTTCTTCTCTAAATGAAACTCCATTTGAAATAAACACCTCACCATTTTACGCTGGATTAGATGAGATTAGTACAAAGACAATTGGTGTTGGTGGTTCAAATGATTTTAAAATATATAAAAATGGTGATGATATATACATTAAACCAAATGAAATATTTAATACATTTGAATTACCTCAAGGTAGTTATAGAATACAAATTGACTTTTTAAATCAAGTTAAACCAGTTGATGATGATTCTATAAATCATTATCAATTTATTATCAAAGAAATATCAACTTCAAGAAAAGAAGTTCGTCTTAAATTAAAAGACATAAATATTACAGATGAATTAAATATCATTAATAATTTAACAAATGAATTTAATTTAGGTTTAGACAAGTATCAATTTAAACACATATTAAATATTGGAACTGGTGACCATATACCAATAATGAATTATGCGTTTGATAGAGTCACAAATGGTTCAAATAATCAATCTTTAATTTTAAAATTATATGAACAATTAACACCTAATGTATCAAACTTATCTTTAGTGACAATTGAAAGAGAGGTAATAACAACTCAAGTTGATGAGATTTTTTATTTTTCTGATGTGCCTGATATGTATTTTGGTGATGGATTAATTCCAGATTTGTTTGAAAGTTGGATAAATTATGATACTCAAAATATTGGATTTCAAAATTATAATACATTATCTCAGTCAATTAGCACTTCTGAATTAGATGGAATAATATCTGCTAGTGAATACAATTATCCTAATTTAAATATTGATTATAGTGAGTTTGAAAATCATACTTTCTTTGGTTCAGCCGAAAAGAAATTAATAAACTTTAAAAATAAAGTTGAAACTATTCAAAGCACTTATTCACAAATATCAGCTTCATTAACATCTACTGCTAGTAATATGACTGGTGACCCAACAGATTTAGTATTACATAGACAAAATTTATTTGACAAAGTACAAACAGAAATAAATTCATTTACACCATATGAAAGATTTTTATATTTTGATGGGCAAAACACAACTACAGCATCAGCACCAGGTGTTGGTAAAAATTATGCTGATGTAAGTGCAGTTTCTAAAAATGATTTATTAACAGAGATAAATAATGGTGATGGGTTTAAAACTGTATATCATATATCAAATAGACATAATGGATTCAGTCCATTTACAGATTTATTTACTGGAAAGTACAGAGTAGAAGATAAACCATTTTTTAATTATAGTGGTTCAATTTATCTTTCATTTTTATTAAAAGGACATAGTGGAAGTGCTTTAACTTGGGAAAATAGAAATCATTTAGAACACGATGGTGTTAAATTTCCAAAAGATGGATTTTTCCAAAATAGAATCTTAGACCCCACAATAACAAGTAGTGCATATCAAAGATATATTTTTCATGCTTCTCAATCTTATTTCATACCAAAAACTGCTGGTAATGATGTACAATCAATTACTGATTTTGGAACTAACTCAACTCAAATAGAAATAATAAGTGGAAGTGTTAAAACAGGTTCTTCACAAATACAAGATTCAACTGGAAGATATTTACCTTATTTAACTAATCAGTCTGCTAGTGCTGGAATACCATTCTTTGGTTCAGTTATGCCCGGTGGTGAATTGTTTAGAGTATATTACAAAACTGATTTATCATCAAGTTTATTAGGACATTATAACTATGAGAATGTAACCATTGATGATAACGATTTTGATGTTTTAGATGTAAGTGGTCAAGGAAATAATTTAAGATTTGCTGGTGCAGGTAGGTCCTTTACATCAGCTTCTATCATAACTGGTGTTGATGGAAAAGAAAATTCTGCTATTGAGTGGAGTGGTAGTTTAGCAGGAACAAGTGGTAATATGTTTCTTCTATCAGAACCTGATGGTACTATACTTGATATTAATAATAACATTAATACATTGAGTAGTAGCTTTACAGGTTTTACAATGGCTACTTGGTTCAAAACAGAAGATTCATCTTCTAATGTAATTATGTCTATGGACATAAGATCTTCTGGAAGTATTATGAGTGGTGCTACTGAAACATCATCAAACGCTACTCTTGGAACTCACGATGGAGTTGATGGGTGGTGGATAGGTTACACTTCAACCAGAATTATAGCAGATGTTACCGATGCAGGATACCCAATATTAAACAACAGTAGTTTTAGAAGTGCAGCTACTTTAAATCCTGATGATGGTGAATGGCATCATGTCGCACTTAGTTATGATAAAATAACTGGAACTGGTTCTCTTTATTATGATGGGGCGAATGTTAAAACACTATCTGGAAATTTAATGACTGGTAGTAATATGATTGAATCCCTTGGCATTTCTGCAGGTCCAGGAGGTGCAATAGGATATGGTGATGGAGCTTGGGATGAGTCAAGATTTTATAATAGACCATTATCGCATGATGAAATAACACAATTATATTTAACACCTGATGCAATAACTGATGTAAAACTTACTGATGTAAGAATAACCTTAGAAAACCCAAGTGATGTATTACCATTTGATAATTTATATCATACAAGTTCAACAAATTGGACAAATTGGTATAATGGAATGATTGATTCGGCATCTGCATTTGATACTGATAACATACATTCATTTGAAAACAATTTACCTCTTTATATTCAAAATAGTTCTGATTATAATGATATGAAAGAGTTTTTAAATCTACAAGGTGAACAATATGATTTAATTAGAAATCACATTGATTCACTTGGTACATTACACGATAGAGGATATAAAGAAACTAATTCAGCTCCTAAGAACTCATTACCTGTATTATTAGATAACATGGGTTGGGAAGCCATAAACCCATTTTCAGGAAGTTTATCAGATTCATTGGGTGGGTATTTAACTAATGTAACTTCTATTGATGACATTAAAAACAATACTTGGAGAAAAACTCTTAACAATTTAATTTATATTTATAAATCAAAAGGGACTCAAAACTCTTCAAGAGGACTTATGAATGTATATGGTTATCCTCCTGATGTTTTATCATTTAAAGAGTTTGGTGGTTCGACGGGACAAATAATTCAGAACTCACCTGGCTTTATAAAAGATTCTCCCCCATCAACAGGAATAGATACTGATTTTAGTTTAGTTACTGGAAGTGTACAATTTAAAACTAAAAAACAAAGATTACATAGACATATATTTGGTGCTAATCCTAATAATACTTTAAGACTTGATTGGTGGATGGATAGCGCTAACATTAATTCTTTTGAATTTGTTTACAAACATTCAAAGACAACAAACACTCAAACTCTTGTAGAATCAAGTGGTAGTGATGCTGAAAAATTATGGGATTTAAGATTAGTTCCAAGTTCAGATGGTGCTAGTTCATCATTTGAATTTAGATTAAATAATTCACCAGTGGCTGATACTGCTCTTGCTACTAGAGGATTTTCAATGTCGTTAGATTATAATCCTATTAAAAATGGTGAGTTATGGAATGTAATGGTTCAAAGAATGACTGGTTCAACTGCTGGTCCAGGAACAATTGAATATAGGTTACACGCTGGTTTATCTGAAGGTAATAAAATTAAAACATATAGTTATGTAACAATGTCCATTAGTGGTGGATTGAGTGGTGGTTCTACTGATGGTGGTAAAGGATTTTATGCAAACCAAAATTTCCAATCAAGTGGTTCAAGACACTACTTATCATCTTCAAACTTAGTAATTGGTTCAACTGTTACTGGTTCAATGTCGGAAATAAAAGCTTATGATTCAGCTATAAGTATATCTCGTTTTAGACAGCATGTGTTAAACAAGTTTTCCATAGTTGGTAATTCAGTTACTTCTGATAAAAATAATTTAGTTTATCATTTTAAATTAAATGAAAACTATAGTTCATCTTCAATATCAGCTTCTGCTCAACAAGTTAGAATTGTAGATTCTGCACCAAAGACTAATTTTACAACTGATTATTCATTTAACAGAAGTGGTGATTTATATACTTCTTCATTAGTTACTGGTGTTGATATTATAGATACAACAACTCTTGGTTTGGAAGATAATTTACAACAAGAAAATGATGGAACTATTATTATAAAACCTGATAGGAAATTAATTGGTAATTTAAGTCCAACTAATCCAGCTGCTAAATCCTTAGTGCAATCAGATGGTGAAAAACCAAAATATAGAACATCAAAAAGATTAGAATTATTTAAGTCTCCACAAGATTTTGTAAATACACATATTTTAAATACTGTTGATGGATTTAATTTTGAAAAATATTATGGTAATCCAGCTTATTATTATTCATCATCATATACGGATTTGGTTGATTTTAAAAAACAATTTATAGAAAATCAACCAATTAAAATTGATACGAACAAATTTATTAGAGCACATGAGGATATTTTAAATAGTTCAATTGTTGAGGGATTAAGAGGTATAGTTCCAGCTCGTTCAACATTTAGTGATAAAAAATCTAATTTTGGTGTAGAGATAAAACCAACCATATTAGAAAAACAAAAATACAGAAACATAAAACAAAGTATTGAAGCTAATCCAAATACTGCTACAGGTAGTATTTTATTTACAGAAAACACAGAATATAAACAAACTTCATTTACTTCAAATTATGAAACAATTAAACAAGGAGCTATATTATCACAATTGACAGCTAGTGGTACATTTGAACAACCAAAATCAGGTTCGATAACAACGACACCATCAACAACAGATTCAGTTGTTCAACTTCCAAAGTCAGGTTCAATATCAGCGTCACCTTCTACTACTGATTCAATTCTTGATTTACCAAAGTCAGGTTCAAATAATTATATTCCAACTCATTTCAATAAATCATTTGAAAATATTCACGATAGTTGGGGAACTGGAACAGATGCCACACACTTTATAAATTTTGCAGGTGGCACAGGTTCTAATGGTGATTACAACATTGGACACATTGATACAAGAAATCATTTTTATGTATTAGGAGATACTGAAATTTATTCAGGCTCTAAATACTATATAGATTTAACCATATCATCATCAGGTGGTTTATCGGATTTTGGTAACTCATCTCGTTTCCATAATCGATTAATTTTAGATACAGATATTCATAGTGGTGTTACTTATGAGTCTTATATAAATGGAAATCCAGGAGTTCAGACTGGTAGAATGGTTGGTAAAACAAGATACTTTTTCACAGGCTCATCGGATGGTAATCTTATTTTACCAAGAAATCATGTAAGTATGTATAGTTATCCATTTAAAGAAAGAATGATTGAGGGAACAAAAAATACAGATCCAGGATTTTTAAGTGTAAGATACGAAGATTATTCAACAGCTTCATTTTATAGAGTTAAAGTAACTGGTGGTGAAAATCAAATTATTGTAAAAAGTGGGGATACAGGCTTAGATGATGAAGATAGAATAATATACTAATTTAAAATTGAGTATTTTTTTATTTTATTAATATTTATATATGAATTATAGTATTTCAAAGCAGGAGAAAAAACAATGGGATATTTAGACAATTCATCAATTACGGTTGATGCAGTATTAACAAAAAAAGGTAGAGAAATTTTAAAGAATGGTGGTAATTTAAATATCACTTCTTTCACACTTTCAGACACTGGAGTGGATTATACTTTATGGAATCCAGACCATCCAAGTGGTTCAGCTTTCTATGGTGAGGCTATTGAAAACTTACCAATGTTAGAAGCAAGTGTTCATGCGGAATATAATCTGAGAAACAGATTAATTAGTTTAAATCAGAATACAGTAGCTATTCCTGCTTTAGTTTTAACTGGTTTAGATTCAAGTGGTGGAACTCAATTGACATTTAATGAAGGTGATGAAAATAAAGGAACAATAGGTGTTGAATTAGTTGGTTATAATTCAAGTGGTAATATGGGAATGTATTTTGTTATTCAAGATCCTTCTGTTATCACTACGACAGCTCAACTAACTAGAGGTTTGAGTGGAACAAGTAGAATGTTCTTACAAGAACAAGATATACCTCACGCTCAAGAATATACCTTTACAGGAAATAGTTTTAGAATCAATCCAATTCAACAAGATAAAACTGGAAGAACTACAAATGTTTATGTTGTAGATATTGAGACTGGTGCTTATAACTCATTTACTATAACAAACAATATTACTAAGAATCAAAGAGCTGTTCTATCAACTGTTCGTTCAGGCGCATAAATAAGTTAGGAGATAAATAAATGGCTATAGCAGGCGGAAATATATTATTAGATTCAACTGAGGGAATGGATAAAATATCCGATACGGAGAAAGTAACCACCCCTTATTTTTCAGATGGTTCAACAACATTATTAGCTGCGAGTATTGTTTCATCATCTTTAACAGATACAAATGAAACTTACTTTTTTGGAATATCAAACTCATCAACTGCAACAACTGAAGAGTTCAATGTCGCATTTGGTAGTACGAATGGATATGGTTCAAACGATG
>MDSZ01267247.1_pt1 | contig 16547 bp, 27 predicted proteins | sample 811201 | NCBI WGS metagenome assembly MDSZ01 (sample SAMN05326647, study PRJNA326480) | marine metagenome | isolation source: seawater | place: Indian Ocean: North | collected 2010
GTTCGTCAAAATAATCCTCGAAGAGTGCCACCTCCGACACTAAAGTTTTATCCCATCTTAAACCATACGGTGCTTTTTGCACACTACAAATCCAATTGTGTATCGGCTTATATATACATATAAACAATGTATCCGTATTTGATTTAACGTATTTACTAATTAATGATTTATTGATTGTATGCTTCCAAAATAAGGTATGCCCATTGTGCCGTATCAGTATATTTTGCTTTATGTTCTGATTTAAAATTTTGGCAAGTAAATGTGTTCCGCTATTAAATGGGGCTAATAACTGTATTTTAGAAATCTTCATTATCATTAAAAGATTTTTTAGAAAAATTGACCGCTTGTTTGAAGAATCTTATCCCTTCATTATTAATCGGAGATTTTCCTAAAAAGTGCAACGGAAAATTATGTTGCTGTTTTTTCTTTTCTAATACAACATTCCCTCTTACATGAAGAAGTTTCGGTTTTTCTATAACATCTAGTAGGGCTTCTCGGACATTCCATTCTTGGGGTAATACGCCAATTTTTGTATCATATATTAAATCAATTGCTTTGTGAACAAACCACTGGTCACCTTGCCATTTTGAATTAGCCTTTTCTTGCTCAGTGAGTGGGTAGTTATCTAAATTTTCAAAAACATCAATAGCTTGGTTTATTATTTTTTTCCAATGCCTGTTGCATTCGACAACTACAAAACCACTATTGTATTGTCTTGTAAGAACGCGATTAAGTGGATTGCGTGTAGGACGAGTTTCCCTAGCTATTTGTATATGTTGTTTGCTGCCTAATAGGGTTTCGGGGTTGTCTAAAAGTATAGTTTCCGTGTCAAGAAGAAATGTATTGTCGTATGGTAAGTCTTTTAGCTGGTAAAGTTTTTCGTGGGTTCTAAAAAATGGATGATCAAATTTTTTATCCATTTTTATGGTTGTTATATTGTCTGCTGGAACCTGACTAAAAAAATCAGGATCATCTGTTTTTATGGTTATAGGTAAATTGCTAAACCTACGAATGCTCATTATGCTTTCTGCCGTCTCATAGAAAAAACCGTGAGGGTCTTTTAATCTTTCTGGTCGAGTTTGTTTTTCGGATTCAGTTTCTACTTCCACCAATCTGGGTCTTTTATAGCAAATATATTGAAATCCAGATGTCATTTTAGCTTAATTTTGGATATGGACGGGTGAGCATTAGAAAGGGAGTTATATTTTTCTATATTAGCTATTTTTTTACATATAGTATCGGTAGACTGTTTTACGTTTGGGCTTAATAGCCTTTGTTCGATCATTTTTTTGGACAGGGTTTCAAAGTCACAGCCTACAAATTCACAGATTTCTTTAAGATTTTCATTTCTATCCCCTGAAAAATAGAAGTCTTCATAAGATACTAATTTGCATTTGTGATCTTTTAATTCATTCCAATAAAACTTTAAACAATAAGTATTTCTTAGTGCTGTAATAAAAGCCTCTTGAAAGCATATTTCTCGAATATCAGATTTTTCTAACCTTTCTTTTACTCTGACAATCGATTCATTATCGTTACCTTCTATTGATAGCTGTGCAATCTTGGATGACCTAACTATATGTGAAGATTTAACTGCATCAAATTGATTAGTTCTGTATAAAAATATAACGGGTATATTTTTTTCTTTTACGTAATTTATTATGTGGGTATTAGTAGCGAATGAATTGTTGTTCCAGATATGCTTTATCCCAACAAATCTAGAGTAAAGTTTATCTAAAAAAGATCGAACCGTTTTTTCGTCCGTTAATGCATGGTCTAATGGGTTGTGAAAGTTGTGTTCAATATTATCAATATAAAACTCTTCTGGATGATTTTCTTCTGGAAAATCTAGCTCGCCCAACTCTTCTTGAATCAGGTATTTATCACCTGATCTTATCGATGTTGGCTCTTGTATCATGCTTGTAAAAAATGGCGCATCTTTAGACTTTTTTCTGGTCACCGTCATACAAGCGGCCAAAGCCGTAGAGCCTGATCTTGCTTGAGAAAAGATTAAGTATTTATTTTCCATTTAAATAATTTAGAAACAAAGATTTAAAATAATTTTTACTTCTGCTTTCGTTTATGTATTCTTCTGTCTTTTTATAAACTTGATGGTCTGAGTCGTTTTCGTCGATAAGTTTGTCGATTTCAGGATGGTCATTAGCATCGTAAACGGCGGGGTTGTTAAAAAAGCCTTGTTGTGGTCTTTTTTTGAATTCTCCGTTTATTTGATCGATCCAGTGTTGGTGCTCTGCGTACAGTATGTTAACTGGTTCAAAATATAAAATACTAGAAACGCCAGCTTGAGACACATAAGAGAATTTGTTATTTAAAGACAGAAGTATTTGTATCGCTGTTAGTGAGTTTTTAAACTCAGCGTTTAATTGGTTCCTTAATGTTATGTAAGTTTGGAGTGGCCAATTAGTTCCACTTTTATATTTAAAGTGTGCGGCATTAAAGTTATATATTTTACTTGGCCCTACTTCTTCGCTGGCTTCTATTAGTGCTTCACCCATTATATCAGACAGTATATACTCTATACCAGCCCTTCTTCGGCATTTATGTTCGCTAAGATTATAACATTTACCTTCATCTAATACTCGCTTGCCCATGTGTTTGTCGTTTTTTATATAAGCAAAAATCTTTGGTGAGTCATCTATTTTCAAATCATCGACTAATGTTTCATAGCTCTTTATTTGGTTTTCAAGAAAATACATGTTGTAATTCTTAAAATGATTCTCATAAAATTTTGTAACAAAATCTTTTTCAAATCTATTCAATTGGTTAAGCAGCTTATGTATGGTTTGGTTGCATTGGTATTTTAATAAGGCATCCAAAAATATGTTTACATGCTCTATTTTAGGTATGCAGCTAATAAGAAAATATTTGCTATTTATCTCTTCACAATATTTTCCCCAATGCAAGTCCCAGCCTCTTTTACCTCTCTCTTTTTTGTAATGAGAACTATAACAGTCTTCGCTGTGTTGCTCAAAGTATTTAATTTTTTCAAGAGACTCTTGCCAGCCTGAATCTATTCCGATTTCTTCATTAGATACAGATATAACTCCATGCGAGTATAAGCTAAATAGAGGTATATTATCTTCTGTGGATAAAGCTAACAATTTAATATTTGATTGATCGCATATAGCGAATATAGCTGGAAGCATTAGGTGGTGTTTAACCTCTCCAAACCAAGGGCATATTACTATTTCCCCGTCAAACTTCCTGTTGGGGTAAAATTCGTAAACCTTATGCCCATTCTCGTTTTTATAGGAAAACTCTATCGTTTCAATATTCATTCTTTATAATTTTTATATTCAGTTAAGTTTCCTAAATCAACGATTGGGTCATTAAATATTGGATTCTTCAGGATTTCTATGAACTCATTAAATTCTGGATGGTCTGTTTTCCATATTGCATGACTTTTGTATTCATCTATAGACCAAGTTCCCCAATCAGCAACTAAAGAAAAGTAGCAGGAATCTACTTTAAATTTTTTACCTATATTGATGAACTGAACCATTTCTTTATAATTTTTTTGTTGTACGACAAAATCTAATCTTAGATACTTTATTTTATTATGTCTTTTTAATTTAGAAATAAACTCTAAATTTTTCATAAGAACATTCCAATTGCCACCTCTCCTTGTGAAATTGTAAGCTTCTTCTGTACCCGCATCCAGAGAAATAAGAACAGTGTCTATGTTGTCGTGAATCCTAGACATCTTATCCCAATACTTCTCCGTAAACATAACTCCGTTAGTTTGTAGATTTATTTTAACATTGGGGTATTTTGATCCATCTATACCGAAAAGAAGCTCTCTAAATATTTTCGATCCAAAAGGATCACCAGAGCCAGTAATACTTACCCTACAAGGTCTATTGTGGCTTTCTCCAAAAACCTCTTCAATAATCTTGCTTTGTATCAGCAGTTTTCTTTCATATTTTTCGCCTTCGTTTATGTTGAGCTTATTAACTCTACAACTTGGGCAAGCAAGATTGCAAGATTCATCGTAACACAAATTATAAATAATTGGTCGTAAATCTTTTGTTATGTTGTTTTTGATTATGTGCTGATGTCTGGCTGTGTCGGGATCAAAATCTTTTCTATTTAAAATATCCTCTTTTTTGGGAAGAGAATCATTTTGTATCATTGGGCAATGCTTATGATTGCAATATTTAAAATTACCATCTAAGATGCTTTTTCTTATTTCTTGGTTTTCTTCAGAATTAAAAGCTTCATATACAGATTGTTCTGTTAGGTTTCCCACTTGAACATTCAGCCAAGTTGGGCAACACACAAAAACTTTTCCAACTCCAAGATCATGAGGCTCAATAAAATCAAATGGACGGCTACAGAATCTACCCGATAAATCTTTGTCTTTATTTATGATATTTTCAGACTCTCTCTTGCCGTCTTGGTCGGTTAGAGCCTTTCTGATTTTAAAATCTTTTTTGCCATCTTTCATTTAAACTCTTTCGGCCAACTGTTCTTTTGTATAATTAAAGTAGCTTAATATTTCTTTAAGGTTTGGAATTTTATCGTAAATACAGTCCTGAGTAACCCTTTTACCATCGCCAAAAAACATATCAACCCAAGTGTGAGAGCCTTGGCATTTATTAAAGGTTTCTGAATGAATGTCTAAGTCTATAAAATCTACTATTTTTAAATACGTACTATATCTCAAATCGTGGTCAGTTGAATACAAATCTTTGAATTCTACAGTTATCCAATTTTGATTCTTTATATCTTCAAAAATTTCTTTTCTTTTATCAAGGCGAGCTACATGCTTTTCTAGCTCTAGAATGTCCAAGGGTTGGAGTTTAAAATCTTTAAATTTATTTATTATACGTTGTCTAAATTTTTTATTTTCTGGCCACTTAGCTGGAAAATTCCACACGTTATGCTGTTTTGACATCCAGAAAGAAATAGCCATAGCTAAATGATTATGCCGTCTTAGATGCAAGTATCTATAGCCATGTCTTGATGTTGCCTTTAAAAGTTTTTCACAGTACGATTCTCCCCTAACTATCTCTTTTATGCCATTGTTTTCTTTGTGAGAAAGATCAATAACATCATCAAATACGTATTGAGGGGTATCGTGGCGATCTTCTATTTTAAACTCTGGTGATCTCTTTGGTTCTATAAAGTTTTTGGTTCTTTCTGGCAGTCTAGTAAAGAATCCGTTTTCTCCGTGTACATAATTATATAGTGGTCGGTTTCTGGCAACGCTAGGGTCTGGATCATTGATGCGTTTAAATAGTAAAGTAAACGGTTCTCCTAAAACTGGTTGGGATTCGATTCCATTTGACCAAAATCTATTTTCTGGAGTTCTAAGGCCACTATTGATTGATCCAGTTAATGATGTAGTACCGCTTCTCGCTTCGCCAATTATGATAAAGTTATTAATCATATTATATCGGCTTTATTTTGAGAGTTGATTTTTTTCTCTAAAATTTTAACACCTCTCTTATGCAGGTTTATGGCTGTTTGTGTGCTGACTCCTATTTTTTTACCTATTGAAGCCCAGCACTCTTTCTTTTTGCTGCTAAAGTATCTCAAATTGAATACCTCTTTGATTCGCGGGTCTTTCAATTTAGAAAGAATGTCAAAAATATACTCTACTTCATGTTGTATTTTTTTAGTTTCTAAGAAAGCTGAAGCGTTGTTATTGTAAGAATCTATTTGCTGGTGTTCTAGGTTTATTGTGTTTGTGTTGCTATTTTTGTTTAGTGTGTTGAGGCAATGGAATCTCATTTGGTTTCCTAGCCAAGTAGTAAATTTTACTTTTTTACTTGGATTAAAGGACATCGCAGACTTATATATTATGTAATTTTTTTCTTTATATAAATCATCGACGGGAACACCAGACGCAATTAGCGAACTATGGTACTTTTTAGATACGTCAATACACAAAGCGGAGTGCCGATTTATTAATTCTTCGACACTCTCGCTAGAGTTTTCTTTTTTTATTTTATATATTAACTCTTCGTCTGAGTAGTTCTTTGTTCCATCCATTTTATGAATTCTTTAACTTGCTCTATTAATACTTCTTCAACATCTTCTTTTCTATAAACTTCTCTTATCGTTACCGTGTAGTCAGCCGACTGTTTTACCATAGGGTCATTGATTTCTTCTTCTTCGTTTAGTGCGCGTAAGTAGACTTTATTTGCATCTTCATCATATTTAAATCTAGAAACATAAACAACCACCCCGTTGTTGTCTTTTATGAAAGCCACTTCATCTTCATGACTCGTATTGTATCTAACGTCTGTAATGCAAATATAATCTAGATTTAAATTTTCATTTTTAATTGTTTGCTTTGTTTTATCTATCCAGTATTTGCCGTTGGTTTGTTTTCTCTTTATTCTGGCGTGGGCAATCAAGATGTCTCTAATATAGTCTTTTTCTTCTCTTGAGCAGTTGGTTGGGTCTATTCCATAGTTTTCTAAACACCAACCTTTGATTTCTGTTTTTAGCTCATCCCCAAAAGAATATCTTTTTACTCTAAGTGCTGATTTTTGTAATGCTGACGAAAGATACTTAAAAAACGTGTCTTTTCCGCTGCCAGCTAATCCAGCTATCCCTATGTAAATTGGTTTATTGCTCATCTTGATTATCTAGTAAGTGGAAACAGATTAAGACTAAGTTGGTTATATCTTTTGATTTTATTGATGAGGGGTCGCACTTTTCTTCTTTAACCCCTAATACCTCTCTATAAGTATTAATTATTTTAGAAACTGATAAACAAGTTTGACCATCAAGAGAAACATCCTGATTAACATCATTCATATTTTTAGCAAGAACCCAATACTCATCAGATTCAACCTGCGCGTAATGAATGACGCCAAGCTCCTCAAGCTTTTTAAGAGCACATTTTGCTGAAGCTTTTGTATCGACACTTGAATCGCCAAATACTATTTTAGTATCTGACAAACAAAAGTGGTCATTTTCAGAAAACCAACTATAAAGCTTCACAGAGGCATCAAAAACGGTCATCTTAGATTATTGCATAAACAATAAAAAAATACAAAAAAAATTTGACTTTAATCATAGTTGAGCTACATTATTAAAGTATGGAATCAACAAATACTCAAACTAAAAGAAGAGGCCGTCCATCCTTGAATATCGAATGGCCAGAAAATGACTTTACTGTTAAGGATGTTCAGACTGAGCTTGACAGTAGAAGCGTTAAGCTTTCTCATGTATCTATTCAGCTTAAAATCAATAGAGCGGTAGAGCAAGGCTCAATTCAAAGAGTTGGAACCGTTAAGCAAAAAATGGGTCGCCCAACTGTTGTTTATCGCAGAACTAAGGCTCAATCATAATTATTAAACTAAATAATAATTACCAATGGCAGCATTTGCTGCCTTTTTTTTTATGAAGAAAAGAATATGCTGGAAGGAGTACGCTCTTCAGATTGCTATGGTGGCAGCTAAGAGAAGCGAAGACCCGTATTTAAAAGTGGGTGCTTGCGTGTTGAGGTACGATAACAGCGTGGCTGGAGTGGGCTACAATGGAGCACCTCCTAAAATAGAAATAGATTGGTCTAATAGAGATGAAAGAAGGAAGCGTGTTGTCCATGCCGAAATAAACGCTTTAAGATACGTTAAACCAAATGAATGTTACTTACTTGCCTGTACCCATATTCCGTGCAATGAATGTTTAAGGGCGATAGCCTCTTACGGTATAAGGGATGTTGTTTTTCGAGATTTTTATGCTAACGACAATTCATCTTTAGAGGTTTGCAAAGATTTAGGGATAAATATACACCACCTTATGATATGAAGATTGGTATAGTTGGAAATGGTTACGTTGGCAAGGCAACATCTATGCTTTGCTGTGAAGAGGAAGACCTCCTTATTTGGGATAACGACGAGTCAAAAAGAAATATAAATGACTTTAAGGAATTAAAAGCTTGTGATTTTGTTTTTGTTTGCGTACCAACTCCAATGGATGAAGACGGATCATGTCACACAGAAATCGTTGAGCATGTTGTCAATAAGCTTATTGTTCATGGATTGAGCAGGGAGTCGATAGTTATTAGGTCAACAGTTCCTGTTGGGACTAGCAAGAGCCTTGGTGTAAGTTTTATGCCTGAGTTCCTAACCGAAGCAAATTGGGAGCAAGACTTTAAAAATAATAATCTTAGAATAATTGGTTTACAGGATACGAGCTACTCAAATCAACTTAAATTTACGAACCTTTTTCAGTCTGCGAAAGATTGCGGTAAAATTAATGAGAGTCTTTGCTGTTTTTGCAGCACAGATGAAGCTGAGTTAGCTAAACTTGTTAGGAATACATTTTTAGCTGTCAAGGTATCTTACTTTAATGAGATACAAAGCTTTTGTGAAAATAAAAAAATCAGTTACAAGATGGTTTCAGCATTAGCCGCTAATGACCAAAGGATCGGAGAAAGTCACACTCAAGTACCAGGCCCCGATGGCAAGAAAGGTTTTGGGGGAACATGCTTCCCGAAGGATTTAAATTCTTTACTTTTTCAGTATTCTAAAATTGGGGTAGATGCACCCATACTAAGAGCATCTAAATTCAGAAACGAACAAATAGATAGACCAGAGAAAGATTGGACTTCAGACAAAGGAAGAACTGTAACATGAAAATAAAATTTAAAAGAGTAGACCCTTACGCACTTCAACCAAGAAAATCTTCAGATGGAGATGCTGCCTACGACCTGTTTTGTTGCGAGTCTGTTGTAGTTAAGCCTTTCGAGAGAAAGATTATCCCAGTAGGCATAAGTGTTGAAATACCAAAAGGATATTATGGAAGGATTGCTCCGAGAAGTGGACTGTCTATAAAGTCAGGTATTGATGTTATGGGTGGCGTTATTGACTCTAATTATAGGGGTGAAGTTGGTGTTATTTTAATTAATTTAAATTTACCAGAAACTTTATTTGATAAGTCCGAATCTCTTTTGGCTTATAACAGTTTATTTGATTCTGAAAATTCTGTTAGGTTCAATAGGGGTGACAGAATCGCTCAATTTATCATAGAAAAATGCTATGATGTGGATTGGGAGGAGGTAGATGAGCTATCTTCAACCAAGAGAGATGATGGCGGATTTGGCAGTAGTGGAAAATAAAATTTGCTAAACAGATCATTTCGTATATAATATAAAAAAAGTTTACACTTTTAAGCTCGCTGAGAGTAAACAGTGGAGTTTTCCTGAGATAACCGAATTCAGTAGGGTGGAAGCTGGTTTACTTCCAAATCAAGGGACAACCCTCTCACCAATACGAGAGAAACAAGGACGCATAGTTAATTACTATGGTATTGCCCAGCGTGAGTTGGTAGGTAGTCGTAAGCGGAGTTTTTGAGCACAGTCCCTCCCGCCATTATGGTAGGCTATCGCGGTTTAACCGCTTGTATGGTGTCGTGTTCCCCAACACTTTCAATATTTGGGGCCGAAGAAAAGTTAATACACATCACTTAAATACAGTATCCCCCTAGTGGGGGTATTGTGTCTATATTTCCGAGAAAAGTTATCACATCAGAAATTAACATTAATCTTAAAATATTTTGTAAAAACTAATTTATTATTAATAGAATATTATGATAAATTTAAGATATGATTTTTGTAGATTTAAATTATGAAGTTTGCCTGTATTTTTCTTTATTTATTGTTACAGCACTCATTATATGGTTTAAGACTAATGCTGTGGTAGAATATGGTTCAATAATTAGTAAGAAAATTTTGTGGATCGACGAATACGAAGAATACATAAAAAATAATTGCATGGGAACATATCAAACTTTCCTATCTGAAAAGAAAAATAGTTTCATTATCAGATTGATAACCTGCGTCTATTGCTTGTGCTTTTGGTTGTGTTTGTTTTCTTGTATTAAAATAGGATTTGATAATTTTGCTCTACTTTATATTTTGTCCTTGACTTTTTACTTCTCGCTAAATAAACTCTCTGATTATCATGGATAATACGCTCGTTGTTGAATCTTTGGATATACTCAAAGCTATGGTTGAGCTTTTTCCAGAAAGAAGTCCAGAGGTCAATGAATATATTGATATAGTAAATGGCCTACCTCACGGGTGTAGCTGCAACAGAGCAAAAAGAGCGCACAGAGCCAGAGAATTATACCATAATATTGTACAAAACCTAACAGAAGAACAGTCAACTATAATTAAAAATAAAAATCCAAATCAAAAGATTGTCTTCAAACTCTACGATAAGGTAATACATGAAATCCAATAAAGATTTACTTGATTTAAATAAGAAAATGATCGGCAAAAGAGTTACAGTTATAACTGGAAAGACAGAGTATAAGGGTGTTATAATTGATGCAATAGATTCTGAAACTTTTCAAATCAAAAAAGACAAAAGCTCTAAATTAATAGAAGTAAACATCTTCGATGTAAGGTCTGCCTAATGTCCGTCAAAACAACTGCAATAAACACAGATTGGGGCCAAGATTCTACATCTGTAACAAAAAGCAATCCGTCTGGAAGAATAAGACTTACTGAACAACCTACATTTTCTTCTCATAGAAGCGGATGGGCTTATGTAATTTCATCAATAGCAGAACTTCACAACGATGAGGGTGTTAACTTTTACGGATTTGTGGAGAACGAATTCGCGTGGAGGAAGGATGAAGAACTAGCAAGAGGCACAATACCGTTCAAAGATAAATGGATAGGATTCCTTCACAATCCAGTTAACGGCCCTTGGTGGTTCGGGCCTAGAACTCACCCTCTATCATACATACATTCTGATGAATTTAAAATAAGCCTACGCAAATGTAGGGGCTTATTTTGCCTATCAAATGACCATGCTAACTTTATAAGACACGTTACTGGAAAAAAGGTTGAAGTCATAAAACATCCGACTGAAATACCAGATAAAAAGTTTGACTTTCAAAAGTTCGCGAACAATACAAATCGTAGACTCTTCACAATTGGTTACTGGTTAAGAAAAGTAAACTCTATTTACGCCTTACCAAGCAACAGCCTTTATATAAAAACAAGAGTCTTACCATACAAAGCTGACTCTTCAGCTAAAAAATTTGTAGATGAATTAAGAGGTTACGAATTCAAATACGAATCAAATTCAATAAAAGAAATTTTAAGATGGTACGATGCTAATTATCAGAATGTAGAAGAGTTATACTCCCTGTCTAATGATGATTATGATGATCTTTTTGTAGATAACATTGTATTTTTAGACATGTACGATTCGAGTGCTAACAATGCAGTTATCGAATGTATAGCAAGAGAAACGCCCATACTTGTAAATCCAGTACCTTCAATTGTTGAGTACCTTGGGGTTGATTATCCTTTTTACTTCAATGATTATGGCGAAGCTATAGACAAGCTTAACAATTTTGACTTAATACAACAAACCCATCAGTACCTTAAATATTGCAGTACAAAAATGGAGCTTTCTGGAGAATACTTTTTAAATAAGTTTAAAGAGTCAAAAATATATAATTCTATGTAATTTTTTTGAAAAAATCAAAATTTACAGATAATATACTTAAATGAAGTTTAAGCCAAAGAAAGTAGAAAAAGCTTGGGGTTACGAGCTATGGCTTGCTAATGACGAAGAAAATAATTACTGCGGCAAGATACTTCATGTAAAAGCTGGACATAGGTTCAGTATGCACTTCCACTCTGATAAACATGAAACCTTTTACATTTTGAGTGGCATTTGCAAACTAAAAACAATAGACACGGCTACAACTGTAAACATAACCACAGACTTATCTGAGGGTGACTGCTTTACAATAGAAAGGCTTGTTCCACACCAGATAGAGGCTCTTGCTGACTGCGACATAATTGAAAGCAGCACGTTTCACAGGGATGAAGATAGTTACAGAGTATGGAGAGATTAGAAACTTACCTTTTTGACGTTGACGGAACCCTTACCGCTCCAAGGCAGAAGATGGATATTTCTTCTGTTTTTTCTTTTTTAGACCTGCTTGAAAATAAAAACTTTTTTTTAATTACTGGAAGTGACTTACCAAAACTTCTAGAACAAATACCTCACAGCATACTTTCTAGAGCTAATGGTTATTTTACCTGTATGGGAAACGAATTTCATATAGGGAGAGATAAAATATACGAAAACAAATTCACATGCCCCGACTCACTAAATACTCATTTACTAAAATTCAAAACAGACTCTCAGTGTCCAAACAAGAAGACAGATTATATAGAAACAAGAATAGGAATGGTAAACTTCTCGACTCTTGGAAGAAGCGCAACCAAACAAGAGAGAGATGAGTACGAAAAGTGGGATAATGAACATAAAGAAAGAGAAGCTATAGTTAAAATACTAACGCCAAAATACCCCCATATAGAATTTAAAATTGGAGGTCAAATAAGCATAGACATCTTCCCAAGAGGATACGACAAAGCCTACGCTTACTACCACTTAGCACAAAATAATCTAATAGAAAAAGAGAATACGTTTTTCTTTGGTGACAAATGCAGTAGAAGTGGAAACGACCACTCAATCTATACAGTCAACCAAATCAATGGCGGTCAATCATTTCATGTTACAAATCACAATCAAACATTTAGCATTCTTAAAGATTTAATTAATTAAGTGTTTGATTTTTTAATTGGTTAATGCTATACTCTCTTCATGAGAGAATATAAATGTTTCTTTAAGAAAAAGTTAATCAGAACTGTTTCTGCGCGAGACAGAAAACATGCGGTAAAAAAGGTTAGGGATTGGCTTAGAGATTCAACCAGCCCAGCCACAGCAAAACTTAAAGGCGACGCAAGGAAACATTTGATTGTAGAAGACAAATACAACGAGTGCAAATATACACCATTTCTAAAGACGCAAGACCCAAACTCTAACTACCTTGACGAAAAGACTCAGAACAAAATAATCAAAGCGTCTAACGGACACTTAAAGTTAAATTCCAGAAACAAAAAAGGCCCGTTCAAAACTTTTGAATGGATCAAGGAAGATCATTCTGGTTGGAAAAAAAACAACGTCAAGTTCCTGCCTCATATATATAAAAATATGAAAGGTTATCTTTATTGCAGGATCGTTTCAAAGTCACAAAGAAAAGGTAAAAAAGGTAAATTTACTTATATTAAATTAAATTCTAAATCTGCTAAAGCTATAGTTGAAGAAGTCTCAAAAAGAAGGCTATTTTCCAAGGACAAATCTCAACAAGGAAGTGAAAAACTTTCACAGCTTCAGAAAGCCTTTTATGCTGCCGCAAGGATTAGTGATATAATCTATTTCTTAGATTCTCCTGTACTCAAAAACCTACAGTACGAAACATCAAATAAAATTGATGGAATCAAATTTGATCTTGCTTCTGGGCCTAGTCCTAAAATTATTTATAATTTAAAATTTGTTTCATCTAAAATGACAAAACATCTAAATGAAGAAATTAGAAGTGCTTTAGTAAAAAGCTTAAAAGGGGATTGCAATGTATCTAAGCATTGAAGAAATACTATCTATCTTAAACGAGCTAGAGCAAGAGGTTAAAGATGAATCTAGCCACGTTAAAGAAACCAAATATATTAGCTGGAATCTTTTGCTTATTAAAAGGTTTAAAAGTAAAATTATAAAAAAGCTTAAAGAAAAATATGAGTAATATACTAGCAAAAACAAAAACCTACCTTGTTGGTCACATGCAATACGCAAGTGGTCGAGATTGGAGGAGTCATGTCGAAGAAGAGCTAGAAAAATTAAACATCACTACCTTTAATCCATACAGAAAACCTTTTGTTAAGGATGTAGAAGAAGATGAAGGTGCTCGCGAAAGAATGGCCGATGACATGAAAAATGGCTATTACAATGATGTAACTGAAAGAATGCGTACTGTCCGTAATTATGATCTTAATTTAGTAGATAGGTCTGACTTTATTATAGCGCATATTTTACCAGAGGTGGCAAGTTGGGGCAGCGCAGAGGAGCTTGTAACAGCCGTTAGAGCTAAGAAGCCAATTTTTATTTCTATGGAAGGGGGAAAAGCTAAAACTCCGCTGTGGATAATGGGCATGATTCCACATAATTATATTTATGGCAGCATTGATGAAGTTTTAGAGATGATTCACCAGATAAATGATGGAAAAAAATCTATCGACAGTGACCGCTGGAGATTACTAAGGCAAGACTTGCGTTAGGATGCTAGATAAACAAACAGAAAAGCAACTTATCTTAAAAGCCCAAAATGGCGATGGAGATGCTTTTGGAGAGATTTTAAAACACTCTCAGGAAACTGTGTATGCTTATATATTAAAAAATTATTGTGATTTTAATGAGCACCTCGCAGAAGAAGTGACTCAAGAAGCTTTTATTAAAGCTTGGAATAATATAACTAAATTCAGAGGAGACTGCAAGTTTACTACTTGGGTTTGTAAAATTGCCAGAAACAAATGCTGGGACAATAAAAGGCTAAATAGAAATAAAGTCTTCAACCAAAGTCTGTCAATAACGTACTCAAAAGAAGAAGAGGGCGACAGCACAATAAATATCTTAGATTTAACTGGCAACGTAGAAGAAGTAAACCCAAGCGACAATCTCCTTGAATCAGAAAAAATTAAAATCTATAAAAAAGTATTAGCAAAAACACTACAGTATTTAGGGCCAAAAGACGCCGAAATACTCAGATTAAGAGACTTAAATGATTTAACTTACGCCCAGATCGCTAATAAATTATCTGTTCCTATAGGAACTGTAATGTCCAGACTGTACTACGCTCGCAGAAGAGCTTCTGAAAAAATATCAAAAAAAATTAACCTTGACTTTTTAAATGACTTAAAGTAACCTAAAAACCTTGGGCGTCATGAAAAGGAAAACTGTTTTTGATACACTTGTTGAAGAGGTTATTAATAACCCATCGGAATGGAACAATAAAGTCAAACTTAAAGAATACAAGATCGGCAAAAAAGATTCAAAGCAACAAAAGATCACAAAAATCTACAGGTACATGAATCATTATGGGCAATAAAATCAAATACGACGATGACAATAGAATAAGCTATGATGAGGATCAAGACACTCTTTATATCTGGAAAGCCCCCTGTCAAGGTCAGCTAGGTTCAGTTCTACTTTATCACGATAATAAAGATAAAACTATGGTATCATTAGATACGGATGAAGTCGGAACAATTGTTGGCATAGAAATAAACAACCTCTCACTGATAGTTGAGAAATTTAATCTAAAAAATAATTAATGAACTCAAACACAAAAAAAGGCATGGAAGCTTTGTCAAGGTGGCGTGAAAAATTCAGATGGAGTGAAGAAGAGATTAATGTTATTTTAGATAATTACAAACAAATCTCTGACAAAGAGATAGCTAAACTACTACCAAATAGAAGCCCCAGAACAGTTGGAGAAAAAAGACGAGGGTTAGGAATAAAGCGACCACAAAGAGATCAAATCTGGACAGATGAAGAGATTAAAATTCTTGAGAAAAACTGGAAAGAGTATGATCAGAATGAATTGCATGAAAAATTCCTCCCCAACAAAACACCCAAGCAGATCAATGCAAGAAAAATGCACTCTGGACTCAAGGGTAAAAAGTATGTATGGTCTGACAAAGAAAAAGAAATCTTTATAGAAAAAGCTCAAAATCATACCAACGAATGTTTAAGGCAAAAGTTTTTCAAAAACAAAACTATAGAACAAATTAGGTGTTTAAGAAGATATTTCGGAATTAAAATTAATGGCTAAAGAAACTTGTGATAAATGTGGCTGCGAAGTCACCGTTCAAAACTGCTCAATCACCATGCACTGTATAGCATGGGATGAGCCTTACGCTGGGCTTTTGTCTCGTCGGAGGTGCATTAATTGCTCTCCTTCAAGAGCGCAGCACATTGTTCACCCTGACTTTGAGCCAGTGGTAGACGATAGACCACAGTTTGACAAACGAAATCCAGAGGTTTTTCCCACTGAAGAAAAACGGATGGAGTGGGAGAAACGCTGGACTGCTGCGTGGCTAATTTGTCAGCAGCCTGAAATAGCCGAGGCCGTTATGCAGAAGTTGCAGAACAGAACTTGGAGCAAAAAGTATTTTGGCGAGTAGCTTACAAAAATAGTTTAAAATTATAGTTGATTTAAGTCAATGTCAAACGTATAATAAAATACGTCATGGAAAACAACATAGCGACCCCACAAAAACCAACCGAACATAGTACCATCGGTATTGTGTCTTTGGTTGGAACTTTAATATCAGGGCTAATATCTTTTTACGGCTTTTTTAAAGCTGTATCAATTGGCTATCAAGCCGCACAAGCCGCACAAACAACTGGAATCGAACCGCAAATTGACGAAGCAACCACTGCGAAATTTGGCGTCCTTATGCTTCTTGGCGGTTTTGGGGCGTTTGTTAGCGCGGTAGTTGCTGCAATTTCCATCATTAAAGATAAGGGTGTAAAAAAGATAAGCACAGCAATAGCTACTTTAGTTATTTCTGGATTAGGAATCCTTGGGCTTATTTTCATTATGATATTAGGAGCATTGGCTGGATAAAATGAAAAACTATACAATACAAGAGCGATTCTTTGTTTTCCTTGGCTTGATTTGCCTTGGTACATGGTTCA